>JGI24721J26819_10002088_pt1 | contig 22188 bp, 20 predicted proteins | sample YelNatPaOPGAMG01_FD_26819 | JGI IMG/M metagenome (IMG submission 26819) | reverse complement strand
GAAATGAAATCTTGTCCTGGAGGAGGGGAAAATTATGGCAGAAGTCCAGAAAATTCTTGAGAAAGATGTTTCGCGCCGGAGTTTCTTGAAGACAACGGGTATTGGTCTGGGTGTCGCTGCAGGCGCTCTGGTATTCGGCACCGGTTTCGCCGGAGCCCAGACACAGACAGGGACAGTTGCAGAAGCACCGCTTCCTTATGTCGAACTCGATCCGGAAGAAGCACGGCTGAGAGGCCATGCGGGTTACTACATGGCTGGTTGCATGTATGGAGCATTTTACGCAATCCTGTCGATGCTTCGTGAAAAAGTCGGTGGACCGTATAACCAGATCCCTTATAGAATGGCTGGATATGGCCGTGGCGGCACGGCAAACTGGGGTACCCTCTGTGGCGCGCTCAATGGTGCTGCTGCAGCGATCAACCTTGTCGCCCCTGATGCCGATACGAACAAGCTGGTATCGGAACTTCTAGGCTGGTATACTATTACCCCCTTCCCTTCTGATAAGTCGAATGCAATTGCTTCAGCAAATGGCTTTAAATACGATGCCAAGCCTTATCCTACACTCGTGCACGTAACCAGCGTTTCCAATTCGCCGCTTTGCCATGCATCGGTCGCCAACTGGATCAAAAAATCCGGCTACGAGCTTGGCACTGCAGAGCGCAAAGAGCGCTGCGCACGACTGACCGGCGATACNGCTGCTCATGCGGTTGAGCTTCTCAATGCATGGAAGGCCGGGACCTTTGTGCCGACATTCAAAGTAGATGATCAGACAGCGGCCTGCATCCAGTGCCATGAAGGTGATATGGAAGGCAAGATGGCCTGTACCAGCTGTCACGAGCCGCATTAATTTACACAAGGTTCAGAACACCAATCAGGGAGCGGGGTGGCAGCCCCGCTCATTTTGTAGGTATGATGTGCATAACCTTNATTGAATGAGGCACAATGAAAGCATTCTTCGATAAACTTTACAATGCGCTGCGCTCAGTAAAGTTGGCGGTCGTTCTGCTGGTGCTGCTAGCATTGTTTGCGATAGCAGGCGGCATTATCCCTCAGGGCAAGGCTGCTTCTTATTATATTGAGCATTTTTCGGGGTCGGGTTCGCGAATAATCCTTGCGCTTGCGCTCGACCATGTCTTTTCGAGCTTTTTGTTCCTGCTGGTTTCGGCGATATTCGCGATCAATCTGACTGTCTGCACATTCCATCGGCTCACCAGTGAATTCTTCAAGCCACGGGAGAAACGGCGCCACGGGCCTGATCTTCTCCATATCGGCCTCATTATATTGCTTTTTGGGGGTATTCTGACCTCGCGCTCTCGCACTGAAACATTCATAAATCTGCGCAAGGGCGATTCAGCACGACTCCCTGGTGGTGCAAAGCTTGTGCTCGTCGATCTCAAGTATGAGCAATATCCCGATGGCAGGCCCAAATCCTGGGAATCGACTGTCGCAATCGATAAAAACCCGCCCCCCGAAGTTCCTGCGCCAGTACTCGCTCACGAAGAGGGTGGCGGGGACACCTTGGGAACAACAGGATTTGCTGATCCTACGCTGAATAATTCGCTCTCGAACGCGAAGGTATCAAACCGCGCGCCTGCTGTTTCTTCTGCTGCGCCCGCCGCACCTGCAATCCCAACCGATACTAAAGCCGGCGCTGGACTTCCATCATCTCAAACCTCTTCAGTACCCATCGCCGAACTCCCTCAATATCGCATCCGCGTCAACAAGCCCTTGCGCCTCAAAGGTTACTCAATCTATCAGCAAAACTGGCATACCGAAAAGCAGGTCGTGCTCAAAGATGCGATGGGCATGCAATTCTTCCTTGAGCCAGGCATGCGCGAGACTACAAAAGATGGTTTTGTGCTCTTTATGGCGCTCGACACGTCGCAGAGCTCAGCTAGCGCAAAAACCGCCAATGCTGGAGCTGCGCCCGTTGCATCTGCGGTCCCAAGCGCCATTTTTCTCCTCGAGCAAAACGGCAAGCGTACCGTCGTCAAGGCCGCTCCAGGCCAGCGCATCGGTCTTTTCACATTCGACGGCTTCGTCGACCAGCCGGTTTCTGGCCTCGCGGTTGTGAGCGACAAAGGATATCCCTTTGTGGCGACAGGCTTTATCCTCGTCATTCTTGGCGTATTCATTACCTATATCCGTAAATTGAAAGGAATACTCGCATGATAGCGACTATTGCGTTCGGGCTCCTTCTTCTGAGCCTTGTTATTCAGATTGTGTTTGTATTCAAAAAAGAAGGCGGGCAGGATAGCATTTCGCCATGGCTGTCGCTTGCAGCAGGCATTCTTTTGCTCATAGAGATTGTGCGGCGCAGTATTGCGATTCGATTCGTAGCCTTGACCGGAATGTTCGAATCGCTCGTATTCCTCGCATGCTTTCTGGCATTTCTTATTTTTGCGCTACAATATTTCAAATCAACAAAAGGAAATAGAGTTATTCCATTCGGCGCTACGATTATTGCAGTGATATTCCTTGCGCTTGCAAGTTCCCCTCTCGCTCCATCAGATATTAAGCCGCCTGTGCCTGCGCTTCAGTCGGGCTGGCTCGTGCTGCATGTATCCTTCACGTTTATCGGCGAAGTGTTCTTCACCGTAGGATTTGTGAGCGCGATTCTGCAGCTCGTCGGTAAAGACGAAGAGAAGCGCCGCAGCTACGACCGAATTACCTACACGAGCATTGCCGTGGGCTACCCGATTTTTACCGCAGGTGCGCTGATTTTCGGAGCAATCTGGGCGGAAAAAGCGTGGGGCGTCTGGTGGAGCTGGGATCCGAAAGAGACATGGGCACTCATCACCTGGCTTACGTACACCGCCTACCTGCATTTCAGGCTTGTGCGAAAAAGCACGAGCAAGCTGGTGCCTGCGCTTGTCATCATCGGGTTTGTAATTGCAATGTTCACGTTTTTCGGAGTGAATTTCCTCTTGAAGGGATTGCACAGTTACGCGTAAGGCTGCACGCCNGCGGCTTCAGGCATCGCGCCTGCTTCCTTTACACAAGGTTGAGAACACTACTATGGGTGCCCATCCTCGATAATCGTCCAGCGCCCATCCGCATATTTGAGACGCGCCGCATCCATGTCGAGCAGCCTGCCATCTTCACCCGCGATCCGTATTCTGTTCGACAGCACATTGACCTCGATCACCTTGAACAGGGTGCCGTCGTAGGTAAAGCGGTTGCCCTCGCTCGGCAGTTCTCTGCGCGCATCTCGATAGAATTGATGTTCGTAGCTGAGACAGCACAGGAGCCTTCCGCATGGGCCCGAAATCTTGAGGGAATTGAGCGAAAGGTTTTGGTCTTTGGCCATTTTAATCGAGACAGGATTGAGCTTGTCAGAAAGCCCATGGCAGCAGAGAATGCGCCCACAGACACCACAGCCGCCGGTTACACGCGCTTCATCCCGAACACCGATCTGTCGCAGCTCGATACGTGCATGAAACAGGCTTACGAGGTCTCTCACGAGGTCGCGGAAGTCGACTCGGCTCTCAGCAGTAAAGAAAAACAGAATCTTGCCATCTTCGAGCAGACAGTGAGCGGAGACAAGCTTCATAGGGAGCTTGTGCGCTTCGATGCGATCTCGGCATTTTGCCATTGCCTCTTTTTCGCGCTCGAGATTTTCAAGGTAGCGGCGATAGTCATCGACGGTCGCCGGGCGTTCAATGAGCACGAGTTCATCCGCATTCACCACGCTGAGGTCGTGGACCACACCCAGCACTTCAACAAGGTCGCGGCCATATTTGGTCGGCGCAACGACGAGAGAGCGGTTCGGAATAATGAAAGCTGTTGCAGCCGCAGCCTCCGGGGCCGAAGATTCGCCAGCATTGATTGCCAGGCTCACCCGGCATTGTTCCAGCGATGGGCTCTCCACCCTTTCTTGCAGCCTTGGGCCTTCAAGCGCCGCTTCGAGATCGCACTGCTTCATGAAATGCATTTCAGCGCCGGTCGGTACATAGTAGGCATGAAATGTTTCGCTTGAATGCAATGTTTTCAGCCGGTAAATCGGCTGTGGAAGCTCCTCGACATTTGCAGGCGGCGTCTTGCTTTGCGTTTGATTTTCGTATTCTTCCTCATGGAGGATATCGAACATTTCCTCCGGAAGATCACGATCGGTATATTCATCGGACATTGTTCTCTCCTGAACTACTGCACATCGCTAATTCGGGCAAACTTGCCCTGAACGCGAGCACCGGGTTCCACAATCAACATCTTGCCGGTACAATCAGCGCGCACCTGGGCTGTTTCGACATAGCGGACTTCATTCTGAACGATCGCTGTTCCACTGAAAAATCCAGCAACCAAAAGATCCCGTGCACGGATATGTGCATGCATTATCGCATCTTTCGAGATTATCACAGAAGCGCCGCTTATTATATCACCCGAAAATTCACCGTCGATGCGCACCATGCCTGGCGCTTCGATGCTCCCTTCGGCTTTTACTCCCTGCCCTATCACACAATCGGAAAAAACCTGCTTACTCATGATATTCCTTGCGAATATTCAAAAAGCGCAATGGATCAATAAGGCTCGTCCCGAGATACACTTCATAATGAAGGTGCGGACCGGTTGTCTTGCCTGTATTGCCCAAGTACCCAATGACATCGCCTTGAGATACCCGCTGGCCTTTTTTGACCGCAAAGCCACGCAAGTGCCCATAGCGAGTAGTAAAACCATGGCTGTGCTGTATCGTGATCGAATTTCCGAGGCTCGCATTGTAACTGATGTCGATGACCTTGCCATCGGCAGTTGCCAGAACCGGATCGCCAATGCGGTTCGTCGAAATATCGATACCGGTGTGCAAGTACCATTGCCCTTTCGAAAAAGGATTCTCGTTCTGGCCAAAATACATTGTGATGTGACCAAGGTTTCCTTTTATCGGCCAGATATTCGGCACTTCGGTCATGATATCCTTTTGACTCGCAAGCACATTGGCTATTTGATCGAGCGCCGCAACGCTGTTGTCGAGCGTCCCTGCGATGCCCTCGAGCCTGAATACATCGCGGCTCACCGGATCATCGGAAAACCGGCCTGGAATAAGATCCGCAAGCCCTGCGGTTTTCAGTATGCTGTCCGTATTCTGTGTAGAATCTGGCTTGCCTTTGCTCTCCACGATGGTGACGACCTGCCCGAGCTTTTCCTGAAATTGCGCTGTCTTGGAGAGCAAATGCTCGGTGGTCTCGCGCATCTTGTCGATGCTTTCGTTGGCCTTCGCAAGCTGACTATCCAGCGCCGATGCTTTCAATGCCGCGCTGCCATAGGCTGCAATCGATGCAATCGCACTGCCTGCAAAAACGAGAGCGGCCACTCCAATTGCTATGAGAGAAAAACGGCTCAGCTCGAGCTTGCGAGCAGGTTGTTCACTCTGAGGAATGACCGCAAAGATGAAGCGCGTCCGTCCCCACGAGAAAAAGCGGCGCACTGCCACGCGCACGACATCGAAACCGCTCGAAATGCCCTGCACCATGCGCAAATACCAGCGTTTTTCTTTTTCTTTCCAATTGCGCAAGCCCTCAGGCACTGTAGTCTCTCCCCCTACGCAAGCAATTTCTACCTCGCGCGCTCAAAAGGCGCCTCGGCATGTACATACCTGCCGCGCTGCATCTTTCTTGCTTGTAAATCCAGGCAGTAAATGTAGCATCGTATGGCTTTGACTGTCAAACCAACCAGCCTCCTGGAGGCGCATGCATCCCTCAGCACGCTTGCCGCCAGCCGCGAGTTCACTTTCAGCCTGAATTTCGATATATTGAAAACGAACGACCGATCAATCGGTATCCAGCACATCTTCAGTTTTTCAGGAGAATTATTCATGGCCAATTACGCTTTCAAAACCGAAGTGAACCAACTTCTCAACCTTATCACGCATTCTCTCTATTCGCACAAGGAAGTGTTTCTGCGTGAGCTCATTTCGAACGCTTCGGACGCGATCGACAAGCTCAAGTACCTCACGGTTTCCGACGACGCGTTCAAAACTCTCAGCTTCGAGCCGCGCATCACGGTAACTCTCGATGAGGACGCAAAGACCATTACCGTGTCCGACAATGGTATCGGAATGGATGAAGAAGAGCTTGCCGACAACCTCGGCACCATCGCGCGCTCTGGTACACGTGCCTTCCTCGAACGCCTCGGGGAGAATGAACGCAAGGCGTCGAACCTCATCGGCCAGTTCGGTGTGGGCTTCTATTCCGCCTTCATGGTTGCCGACCACATCGAAGTAGTGAGCCTCAAGGCCGGTACCGACAAGGCTTTTGTCTGGAAAAGCGACGGCAAGAGCGGTTTCGAAATCGAGCCCGCAGTTCGTGCAGGCTTCGGGACCGACGTTATTCTCCATATCAACGACGAAGGCACGGAATATCTTTCGCGCTGGTCACTCGAAGAGCTTTTAAAACGCTATTCAAACCACATCGCCTGGCCCATCCACCTTGTCAGCAAGGAAAAAACCTACGCAAAAGACCCCGCCAAAGCCGAATCCAAAACCATCGACGAGCAGGTCAACAGCGCGAGCGCCCTATGGCGCCGCCCCAAGTCAGAGCTCACAGACAAGGACTACATCGACTTCTATAAATCTCTCACCGCCGACGAGAAGGATCCTCTGCTCTGGATCCACACAAAGGCCGAAGGCACCATCGAATACAGCTCGCTCTTGTACATTCCCTCGCACGTGCCTGCAGACCTCTACATCCCCACGCGCGAACAGGGCATAAAACTCTATGTCAAACGCGTATTCATCACCGACAAGGAGCTTCAGATTCTGCCGCCGTATTTTCGCTTCGTGCGCGGCGTCATCGATTCCGACGACCTTCCGCTCAACGTGAGCCGCGAAATGCTCCAGCACAACCGCGTAATGATGACCATCCAGCAGGCCACGCTCAAAAAGCTCTTTTCGGAGCTCGAGCAGCTCGCCGCGACAAATCCGGAAAAATTCAAGACCTTCATTTCGCTCTTCGGTGTCCAGCTCAAAGAAGGAATCCTCTCCGATTGGACGAACAGAGAACCCCTGCTCAAACTCGTGCGCTTCAAAAGTACGCTCGCGGAGGACTGGACAAGCCTTGCTGACTACAAGAGCCGGGCTGGCGAAGGGCGAAAGACCATCTACTACCTCACCGGCGAGAACGAAGCCCGCTTGCGCGCTTCCCCCCTGCTCGAAACATTCAAGGATAAAGGCATCGAAGTCCTCCTCGGCACAGACGAAATCGATGAGCTTGCCTTCAGCGGCATCGGTGAATACGAAGGCATGCAGTTCAAGAGCGTCCAGCAGGTAGACGCCGAGGATGAGCTCGGCAAAGACCAGAGTGAACACAAGGACCGCGGCGAGAAAGCCGTGAAAATCCTCAAGCGCGTGCTCGGAGACCGCGTCAAAGATGTGCGTCTTTCAAAGCGGCTTGGCAAGAGCCCCTCATGCGTCGTTGTGGACAAAGACGAGCTCACACCGCAGTACCGCAAGCTCATGGAACGGCTCACAAACGAGCCTGCTCCCGAGGTAAAACCTATCCTCGAAATCAATGCGGGGCATCCGCTCATCGAGCGGCTTGTGGCGCTCGACACACGCAAGGAGCTGAGCCAGGGCGACCTCGCTACGGTACAGGAAATCGAAGACCTTTCGTATGTGCTCTTCTACGAAGCCATGCTCGCCGAGGGCGAGCACTTCGAAGTTCCGCAGGATTTTGCGGAGCGCCTCAACCGCTTGCTGGCGAAGGCGAGCTGAGGTACTGCTCTGAAGCTTGTGTAATCGTGCAGGGCATGGTGGCGCGGCAAGTATACTTGTCATTATACTTGCCGCGTTTTAAAATTGTAGGTACTATTCATTACAAGGAGGTGCACCATGCCTCAAATCTCACTCTATATCGACGAAGCATCACTCAAAAAGATCGAGAGCGCGGCAGAGAGACAGCATATGTCTATTTCGAAATGGGTCGCCAACCTAATCCGATCGCATATCGAGCCAATCTACCCGCCGCAATTTGAAGATCTCTTCGGCTCAATTCAGGACGAGACCTTTGCCGTGCCGGAAGATACACCCTTTACCGCTGATGCCAAAAGAGAAGAAGTATAATGTATTTTCTCGACACGAACACCTGCATCTATTTCCTTAAAGGGATGTATCCCTCGATAAAAGCAAGACTTCTTTCCGTGGCGCCTTCCGAAATCGCCATTCCTTCCATAGTAAAAGCCGAGCTATTCTATGGAGCGTACAAAAGCAGAAAAAAGGACGAGAATCTCGAGAGAATCGAGCGCTTTCTCGAGCCGTTTGAGATTGTCGCGTTCGACGGAATCATGAGCCATGTGTACGCCGAAATCCGTCAGGAAACTGAACTGAAAGGCGAGACTATCGGCCCGAACGACCTTTTCATCGCCGCAATCGTGAAATTTCATGAAGGCATACTTGTCACGAACAATGAGTCAGAATTCGGGCAGATACCCGGAATGAAGATTGAAAACTGGATAGAATACGATCGAGGAGTATAGATGGCCGGCTACGAACGCCCCGATTACTGGACACTCAAGGCGAAAAAAGAGGGCTACCCCGCCCGTTCGGTTTACAAACTCGAAGAAATTGCAAGGAAGTTCGCACTGCTGAAGGGCTTCGGAGTAAGGACGAGCGCTGGGAAAGAAGAAAGCGTTCGCAACACCCTTTCGCCAGGCGCACGCGTCGGGGGCACTCCCAATATATTCGCAGCTGGCCCCGCCATCCTCGATGTCGGCGCGGCCCCGGGCTCCTGGAGCCTGTGGCTCCTACGGCAGATGAAGGGTACAGGCAGACTTGTTGCGGTCGATATCCAAGACTTGGGGATTGCACCGGCCGATGCGAATTTTACCTTTATTAAAGGCAGTATCCTCGATGATAGCGTGCGGGCGCGCCTGCGCGAAGCGGGGCCATTCAACCTCGTGGTCTCCGACGCTGCACCAGCCACTACCGGCAATCGCCTCGTCGACCAGGCGCGCTCGGAAGAGCTCGTGGAAGCGGTAATGGGCCTCGCGCTGGAGGTGCTGGCGCCGGGCGGAGCCCTTGTCATGAAGATTTTTCAGGGTGGTGAAGAAAAGCGCCTCATCGCAGAGCTTAAAAAGCACTTCGCGCAGGCGCGCGCTTTCAAGCCCGAAGCTTGCCGCTCCGAATCATTCGAAATCTATCTAATAGCTACAGGATTTCTGGCAGGCAGCCCCTAGCTCTTGGCTGCACTGCTTTCCTCGAACGCATGTATTCGCTCGACAAGCGCATCGCGCTCCGGCATGGTCTTCAAAAATTCCACAAAGCGTTCATCTGATGCCACATGGGCAATTTCAGCCAAGAGCTCCAAATGGCTCGCTTCGTCCTTTGCGAGCACCAAAAAGAGCGTATGCACCGGCAAGCCGTCCGGAGCCTTCCAGTCCACCGGCGCAAACAGGTAAGCCACCACAACAATATCCTGCTGCAGACTCTCGCTTCCGAAGCGCCGTACATGGGGAATCGCAATGCCATTCCCAATCGCGGTACTCGCCAGCTCCTCACGCGCAAGCAGTGCGTCGAGCAGGGCTTCTCTGTCCAGTTCCGCCGGCAAGTCAACAATTTTTGCAAGAGCACTCAGCGCCTCCTGCATGCTTTCGGCATCGGTGAGATACCAGACGTCGTGATGCAAAATCAGCTCATGAAGCGGCATTCGGCGCAGATCCTTTTCTCAATCGCTATTTATTGAGATTCGAGGGCACATCGATTGTAACTATTTTTTGCTCTCCATTGACGAATAATTCAGCTACAAGTTTAGAACCTGCCGGAAAATTATTCTTGCTCATAAATATAACGACATATGAATGCCCAAGCAGCCGCCCTGTCAGTACTTCTCCCGGCAAATAGTATCTATTTATCATGTCTATTTGGCGACTCGTAGTAAAATTATCGTAATCGATTGATTGCCAAAATGCAATCAAATCTTCTTTTGTTGAATATCGAGAAAGAATCTTGCCATCAGCATCATAAATGGCAAGTGATGCTATTTCGAATCGTGCAGAGCCATTACCTGGAACAATAATCTTTGCAGTTATGAATTTTTGAGGCAATGTACTCAAGTATTCTTTAGGGCTCATGAATGGATTCGGAAAATCGCTTGCTTTAAATTGCATTGCGATGTCCGACAAAGATAGAATTTCAACAAGGCTTTGCGAGTTCTCCTGAAGCTTAGACGTTGTTGCACATCCAGTCATAAAAATAAAAAATGCGATAGCTATTGGAAAACAATGTTTCCATTTTCCCATTTTCATGCCATTTCTCCAAAAAAAGGCGGCCCACAAGGAGCCGCCCTTCGCATTATGTCAGATACTGCAAGAAATTAGAACGAGCTGACCATTGCAACTGTCGCAACAAAATTATTGCTGCCGGTGTCATAAGCACCGATGGTCTTGATATAGTTCTTGCCGAGTGANAACTTGGCCCATGCATCGCCGCTAACCACACCGGCTGAATCATATCCGAGGTCTGCACCAACCGAGGTAACTTTGGAAACCGTGTACGAGACGCCAGGAGTTGCATTCCAATAGAGCGCTGCACCAACAGTTGAGAAATGCTGATTTGCAACTACAGAGACGGACAACGGGCTCAGATCATAGGCAAAATACTCAGTCACATTGTTATAAGTTGTACCCAGCGCTACGCTATTTTCAAATTCTACTATAGCAGAGAGCTTGTCAACAGCGGTAATGTTCGCGCTTGCAATAAGGCCTACATTCGCCTGTCCAACAGTCTTTGCCACAAAGAGGAAGTCGGCAAGCTTCGGCACAGAATAAGCCACTGCTACGTTGCTGTTCTTGAATGCATTGGCAAGAGTATCACCANCAATTGTCACAGGAACAAAATAGGCCACAGAAAGCCCATTCATCGGGAAAGCCTGGACTGCAAAGCCCTTGTTGGGATCATCGCCGGTACCATAGCCATTATAAGGCGTATAGTAGCTGGCAACACCAAGAATACCAGAGTCGAGCTCAACCTTGCCACCAAGGAGCTTGTAATATACATAGGCTCGGCGCACGAATGCATTCTGATATCCAGCATCCGCATAGAACGGCTGTGCCCTGAGTCTGAACTTGAGACCGAAATCGCCATAGCTCCATGATCCGTTCAGGTTGAACCGGCCAGAGGCAGTACCGGAATCGTAGCCAGTTGCCGTTAGTTTGTCGGTACCAGCATTATACGTGAAACCAGTATCAAGATAAGCACTCCAGCTTGTCTTGACATCCTGCGCATACACAGCAGATCCGACTACTGCCAATGCGAGAAGCAAAACGATTAGCTTCTTCATGTCTAATCCTCCTTGAAAAGTAGATTGGGGCCTCGCCAACGGCTCGGTTGTCCCCTCTCTAAGTTCGTTCAGAATTATATATCGGCACTTTTTGTACTGTCAAGCACATTTCATTCAACTTTTTTCATAAAAAATTCAGATTTTTGCGCATTGAAACAGGGCGTTGTGCCTGCTGTGCGCAAGAAACCATTGAGTGCACTGCACAAAATCTGGTTCATCACCTCCTTTATGTCAGCTCAGCGTAGTATACCACGATTATCGGCACAGGCGCAGCAATAATTGAGCGCGAAAACCTCTCTCAGGGGATTCGCGCGATGATATCCTTGAGCCAGGGCTTCTTCTCGAGGTCGCGCTGGAGGCCCTCCGCCCGCGCTTTGTTCACATAGTCGCGGTTCTCGAAATAGTAGCGATAATTGGTATGCACATCATATGTGCCATTGATGAGCGCAACTGCATCTTCGGTCATTACAAGCTCTTCATCGGTTGGAATGACGAAGACGCGGACTTTCGAGCCGGCGCCCGTGATGTCGAGCTCGGCGTTTCGGCACTTTGCGAGGGCATTTTTCTTTTCGTCGACGATGATGCCGAGCTCTTCGAGGCCCTGAGTGGCGAGCCTGCGGATATCCGGCCCCATTTCGCCGACGCCCGCCGTGAAGACGATGGCATCGACATGGCCGAGCGCTGCATAGTAGGCACCGATATATTTCTTGATTCGGTAGGCTTCTACCTGCTGCGCAAGGATGGCGATGGGGTCACCCTTTTCGGCAGCGTTTTCGACATCGCGCCGGTCAGCCCATTTGGTCGTGAGGCCGAGAACGCCGGATTCCTTGTTGAGTTTTTTCTCGATTTCGGAAGCGGTCATGCCGGTCTTGCGCATGATGTGGAAAATGATGCCCGGATCGATATCGCCGCTTCTCGTACCCATCACGAGGCCTTCGAGGGGGGTCAGACCCATCGAGGTATCATAGGAACAGCCGTTCTTGACCGCATTGATCGAGGAGCCATTGCCGATGTGCGCAATGATGAGGTTCGTCTCGAAGGGATCCTTGCCGAGCAGCACCGCGGCGCGCTTGGCATTATAAAGGAAACTTGTCCCATGGAAGCCGTAGCGGCGAACCATGTATTTTTCATACCATTCGCGAGGAAGGGCGTACATGTAGCTCGACGCGGGCATGGTCTGGTGCCAGGCGGTGTCCATGACGGCGCAATGCGGGACATTGGGCAGGATGGTTTTTGCAGCTTCGACGCCCATGAGGTTTGCAGGGTTGTGCAGGGGAGCAAGCTCATTGAGCGATTTGAAGGTTTCGAGGAAGTCGCCATTGATGATCGAGGATTTGGCGAATTTCGAGCCGCCATGCACCATGCGGTGACCTACGGCTTTAATCATAGAGAGATCGGGGATAACGCCCACTTCGGGATCGACAAGGGTTTTGAGGATGAGTTCGATGGCGACGACGTGGTTGGGGCACTCATGCTCGACTTCGTAGTCGGGGCGGCCGCGGACCTTGTGGGTGATAAAGGACCCGCCGATGGTGACGCGTTCAACAATGCCATTTGCGAGGACATCCTTTTTGTCCCAGTCATATACCTGATATTTGACTGAGGATGAGCCGCAGTTGAGAGTAAGAATAACCATTTTAAGACTCCTGGGGAGAAAAGCTTTTCAAGCATTGTAGCACCGATTTGGAAAGGGGGCAAGGAATTGGCTAAAAATAGAATGATTGGGATGGGCAGAAGATAAGCCGAAGATGCACAGAAGATGGGCACAAGATGTGCACAAGATGGGCAGCGCGCAGAAAACGCACAAATCCCAAAATCTTACGTAAAATCAATCTTTACGTAAGATTTCGAAAGGCGCTTTAAAGAGCGGTTGTGCGCGCCCAACCCTTCCTACATCATATTCACAGGGTCGACATCGATTTCGAGATACACCGAGGAAGGAAGCTCGATACGCGGCTTGAGTATCTTCACAAAGTGCTGGAGCACCTGAAAGCGCCGCGCACGCACAATAAGCTGATAGCGGTGGTTGTCTGCGATAACAGCAAGGGGACATTCGGAAGGCCCTAGCACATCGATATCCGCAAATTGCGGCTCCTTGGCAAGATGGTGCGCCGTCGCAGCGGCACTTTCAGCAGCATTGCGCGCATCGTGCGCCAGGCGCGAACGAAACACGAGCCTGCACAAGCGTCCTGCCGGCGGAAATTCCAGATGCCGGCGCACCTCCAATTCCCGCTCAAGAAAACCCACTACATCGCCTTCAGCTGCAAGGCGAATAATGGGGCTATTGGGCTTGCGTGTCTGGACAAACACAAGTCCATCGGGTCTGTGTCGCCCTGCTCTCCCCGCAACCTGCACAATCAGCGAGAAAACTCGCTCCGCCGCCCGGAAATCGGGCATTGCAAGGCCCTGGTCGGCCATCAATATGCCGACGACGCGCACTCCAGGAAAATTGAGCCCCTTTGCGACCATCTGCGTGCCCACGAGCATGTCGATCTGGCCGCTGCGGAAGGCGCGCAGGGTCTCTTCGAGCTTCCCTTTTGCGCTCGCACTGTCGGTATCGAGGCGGGCAAGGCTCATGTCGGGGAAGCGCTCGCGCAGTTCTTCTTCGATTCGTTCGGTCCCGTAACTCGCCCAGGCTAGATCGAGCGAGCCGCAGGTCGGGCAGGCAAGCGGCTTTGGTTCGCTATAGCCACAGTAGTGGCAGGTAAGCCGGCCCGAGCTTTTATGGTAGGTGAGGGGGACCGAGCAGTGTTTGCAAGTGATTTCGGCACCGCAGGTCTGGCAGATGAGCGTGCGAGCGAATCCGCGGCGGTTTAGAAACAGAATGGCCTGGCGGCCAGCAGTTTTTGCTTCGCGCAGGGCCTCGGCAAGCTCGTCGGAGATAAGCCCCTCGCGTCCACGCATATCGACAACACGGATGAGGGGAAATGAACCGCCGGCAGGCCTGGTCGCGAGATCGAAGCGGTGGATCTGGCCTTGCTGGCAGGCATGCCAGGCTTCGGGAGAGGGAGTCGCGCTGCCCATCACGAGGCGGGCTCTGGCAATCCCCGCACGATGCATGGCAACCTGGCGTGCGTGATAGCGAGGCGTTGTCCCGCTCTTGTAGCCTGTATCGTGTTCTTCATCGATGATGATGAGTCCGAGGTCTGGAATGGGCGCAAAAACGGCACTGCGGGCGCCGATAACGATGCGGGCTTCTTTTTTGGCTATGCGCCGCCATTCGGCAAGCTTGCGGGAGGGGGTGAGGCGCGAGTGAATGATGGCACAACTTCCTCCAAAGCGCCTGCGAGCATCCTGTTCGACCTGGCGGGTAAGCGCAATTTCAGGCACAAGGTAGAGAACACCCTGACCCTTCGCGAGGGTAGCTTCGGCAAGCTGTAGGAATACTTCGGTTTTGCCAGTACCGGTCGGGCCATACAAATAGAACATGCCTTCAGGCTCAGCGAGAATACCTTCGAGAGCTGCACGCTGGCCGGGCGTAAGTTCGAGGGGCGAAGAACTCAGCTCGACTTCGTCGAATTCTTCGGAAAGATCCTGGCGCTCGCGGCGGGCCGAGGGAAGCATGGCGGAGAGCGCTTCTCCAAGAGAGCAGTGGTACATCGCGGCAAGCCACTTGCCCAGCCCAAGCATTTCGAGATCGAAAAGGGGCTCGGCGTCGACAACGCGGAGGATTTCGCGGATGCGAGCGGGATCGAGCGCGACGAATCAGCAATCTCTATTGCATAGCCCGTTGCCTTGGCCCGTTTCCCGAGCGGCGCCTCAACCCGCATGCCAATCTCGAGCGGAGCGAAATTCGGGTTGCGGTACCAGAAAGTCTCTTCAACAGGGATAGGGAAAGCGACGCGCACAAAGGATGCAGGCATCGCTCTACTCCCCGGCCCGGCTGGACCCGTCAATGAGCGCGCGGAAGCGTTTCAGATCCTCCCATGCAGGGCGCTTGAGACTCGCATCACGCAGGAGGGCCGAGGGATGAAAGGTAATGACAACAGGAATTCCTTCGAATTCAAAGGTCCGTCCTCGAAGGCGAGAAATGGGATCGGCGAGATCCAAAAGGCCATGGGCGGCGGTGCGCCCGACGCAGAGAATAAAGCGCGGCTTGAGAATGGCTATCTGGGCGCGAAGGTAACCGATGCAGGCGGCGCGCTCGATCGGCGTGGGCTCGCGATTATTGGGAGGCCGGCATTTGACGATATTGCCGATATAGCAGTTCGTCTGCCGCGACAGTCCGATCGCAGCGAGCATTTTGTCGAGGAGCTTGCCAGAAGCACCCACGAAAGGCCGCCCCTGGCGGTCTTCTTCGGCGCCGGGCCCCTCGCCGATGACCAGCACTTCGGGGTCAGACACCCCTTCGCCGAAAACGGTGTGGGTCCGCGATTCGGAAAGCGCACATGCAGTGCATTCGCTGACGCGTGCGGCGAGCGCTTCGAGCTGAGCCTTGCGGGTTGCGAGGCTGGTGTCGGCTGGAAGGCCGCCCGGGAGCGGAATTTCGACTTTGCGCCCGCTACGGCAGCCATAGCGCAGAAAATCTTCAATTAATAAAAGGCTGTCGAAAAACTGCGCTGAGGTGATGGGCGGCTTTTTTGTGCCCGGACTTTCTGCGCTGTCAGCACTTGTTTGGGCTTTTGCTGCATCGAACTCTGATTCGCTCATGCTTCCATTCACTCACACAATCTCAAGCTCGACAAGGGCGGGATTCTCGAAGCGCGGACTTGAAACGATAATGCGCGCATGCCCCTTCAAGCCCGCCGCAGCAACCCAGAACGCGCTCGCTCCGCCTGTCAGCGCTCGGAACGAGGGTCCGATCAGCCTGACCGGCCCTTCGATCTCGATTGAAAATGGCTCAAAAACAAATGAAGCAGTGTTCCAGTATTGGTCGACAGCGCGTACGACAATCCGCGTGCTCGACCATTCTTCTTCCCCTGCACTGGTGAGCTGGTTCGAATCCGCCTCTGCAACAAGGCTCTGAGCGGCGCTGTCGGCTCCAAATGTGCGCTCTGCGACTTCTTTGCCGTTCAGAATACCCACAAGGCGAATCGATTCATCAGCAGAGCCCCAACCCATGCCATAGCGAATAACGAGCTCTTCAATCTGGCGCATTGAGAGTTTGCGGCGATGCATGAAAAGGGCTACTTGGAGTTTTTCCGCCGCGCTTAAGCGGCTCGCTCCGCCTGCCATCGCCTTGCCCGCAAGCTTGCGGAATAAGGCTGCGTCGCGACCCGGCCATCCTTCAGCCTCAATGCGCTTTCCGATTAGGTCATCGATGACAACAGGCGGGTGCGGCAGGTTGGCAAAATGTGTCTTGTCGGGGAAAAAGCGCCCGACGAGCAAGGTTCCGCGGTACACATCGATCGCATCGCAGTTGGTGAATACATACACCGGGAGCATGCGGGCAGCATCGCGCTCACCCTTGGCGAAGTGCGAAGCGGGCTCGAGTACAAGGCGCTCCGAGGGGGCAACCTGGCTGGCATACAGAAAACCTGCGTACTTCGGTATGCGGAACATGTCCGCCACGCCATGATAGCAGATACGGTCTCCCGAACCGAAATCCTTGTGCGTATGGTAATCGAAAGCGCACCATCCGATACAGCCTGCAATGCGCGGATTGCCCATTGCGGTATCGAGGATATGCGCATGTCTGAGAGCATGGGCGACGAGGCGCTCTTCCTGATCGAAGCTTTTGGTCGGGAACATATGGCCAGTATGCTCGGTGATGAGGTAGGGAGCTTTTTTGTGGTGTTTGGGGAGCACTTTGGCTGGCTCAGAAATAAAGGGCGTTCCATCGCCATCATAGATAAAATCATTGAAAGTATAGACATCTTCGAGCAGTTCACTGTGCGCGATATACCGCACACCTGCAGTCGGGCGGAATGGATCGAGCTCGCGGGCGAGGGCGTTGGTCCGGGCATAAAAATCGTGGTTATCCTGCGATTCATTGATGCGCACACCCCATAGGACAATGCTCGGGTGATTGCGGTCCCGCAGCATCATGTCGCGAAGATCGCGAAGGGCGTGGTCCTGCCAGGAAGCATCGCCGACATGCTGCCAGCCGGGAAGTTCTTCGAATACGAGGAGGCCCAGCTCGTCGCAGGCATCGAGGAAATGAGGCGACTGGGGATAGTGGCTCGTGCGCACGATGATGCAGCCGAGCTCATGCTTGAGCATTTCGGCATCGCGGCGCTGAGCGTCTGGGCCCATCGCATAGCCGGCATACGGGTATTCCTGATGGCGGTTGAGTCCTCGCAGGAAAATACGGCGGTGGTTAAGATAGAAACCGCTTGAACCGAATTCGGCCGTACGGAAGGCAGTCCGAATTTCCTGCATGTCGACAGTGAGGCCTGCTTCATCCAAAAGAGCGACTTCGAGCCTATACAGATATGGGTTGTCGATATCCCAGAGTCGCGGCTTGTTGACAACGAGCGAAAGCAGAATCTCTTTTGCTTTTGCTGCGGCATTGCCGGCTGGGAACTCTGGCGGCTCTACTGGGGCGCTCTCTTCGATGATGAGATCATTTCCGCTGAAGAGCTGCGCCCGGATTCTTGCTCGAGGCGGAAGATGCTCTGCAGCTTCGATTTGGACCTTGACGTCGGCTGTCCATTGCCCCTCGAGCGTATCCCCCAGCGGCCGCGGCGCGCACCAGACCATGCCGATCCACGCGCCGGTATGCACCTCGAGGCTCACTCCCCGATAGATGCCCCCAAACACCAGATAGTCGACCACAGCCCCGAAAGGCGGTACTGCGGCATCCTCGGAGCTGTCGACCTCGACAAGTATCCATGCCGGCCTCACATTGTGCTGCGCCGATGGCTGCGCGCCAGACATCGCTGGTTGTCCTGATGAAGGCGCCCCTGGCTCCAGCTTTAAATGCGGATCGATCCGCACCTCAAACGGCGTATATGCCCCCGTATGACTTCCAGCGAACTGGCCATTCACCCAGACGCGGCAGGAAACACTCACGCCTTCGAAGCGCAGAAAAATAGGGGTCTGACCCCTTGTTGTTGTCAACAGCTTGGCGTAGCACCCTTTGCGCGCAAATGTGCGCTCGTCGAAGCTGTTCAAGGGGGCGCCGATCATGTCGTGGGGAAGATGCACGGGTGTCCAGCCTGAAGCGGCTCCATCCTCTTGAGGTCCGGCCCACTCCTCGCTCAAAAAAGCCTGCTCTACAGGCCCCGGCCTGTAGTACCAGTCTGCATTCCACGCTTGCTTCATAGCCTTCACTTTAACAGCATGACCTGCAGAATCTGCAGAATCGGGAAAATGATACAGACCGCGATGAACACAAGCTCCAGCGTTATCATTCGCTGCTCGGTGGAGTCATTTTTCACAAGCTCGTAGATATTCTGGAGCGCATCGAGCCGTCGTTCAATCGAGATTTTCCACTCGTCGGTGTTGAAAATCTCGCAAAGCCTGTGGTAGATCGAACCAAGAAAGTAATCGCCGATGATTTTCGAAGAATTGTCGAGGTTTTCGAGGGTAAAGAGCGCATCGAAGCGCAGGCTTTGAATCTGCGCAAGCTTGAGCCTGAGCGTACGGTCGCTGAATTTTCTGCGATTGCCTGATAAATAGAGGCGGCGAATATCCTGCTCGGCTTCTCCCAGCCACTTGTCGAGCAGAAAATCGAGTTCTCGAAGCTCGATGAGCCGATAATTCGCGTGCTCGGCCATCATGATCACATCGTCGTAGTCAGCCGCCGGGTCGATAATGAGACAGCGCTCGAGATCGAAAATAGCAATATCGTCTTTTCGGTAACTGAACGGCTTGTTGAGAATCTGTTCGATCTGGCTCATATGCAAGGTTCCCGCAGGCTCGCCGGACAAGAGGCTTGCCGCTATATCCTTGTTCGCATCGATAAAAGCCTGAGGATTCCCTCCCGGGCATTCGAGGAGGCAGAATGCGGTATAGGTTTCGCGATCGTTTTTGGTGAGCTCTTTATAGCCAGCAACAGCGGTCCGCAGCGCTTCGTGCACCATCTTGAAGGAGGATTCCGCAAACTGCTCTATCGAGTTGGCATTGCTGATATCGCGGATGAGCATATTCGCTTTCTGCGGCAGATCCTCAAAGCGCGACATCGTTTTATATCGAACAATGAGCGTAACGGCGCCATCTTCATANATTTTTGCCTGTGCCGAGAATTTATCGAAGCATTTCGAATCGCACTCGTCCGTGCTGATGGACAGCACGAGGGGTTTTGGAAGTGTCAGCGACACGGGCGTATCACGCCTTTTTGCGAACTCCATATCGTGGTGAGCAGGCACGAGCGATGCGACTTTTTTGAGATCGATGGCTCTGCCGATATCATAGGTATACAAGTGTATAATTTCGACAGGAATTTCGCCCTGCGCATTCATCACTTCACCTCCTTGCGTGTTACCTCCGCACCACTGACCATGAGGACAAGCACAGACCCNTTCTGCACGGAGAANGGTGCGCTGAACGCGCCACCGGGGTGTTTGACCGAATAGAGAGTCGTTCGCGTGCCATTGGGTGCTATTGCATCGAGTGACACCGGCACCGCATAGGGATATTCCGGAAGCGTGTATTCGAAGACGCCGGCAGTGTAACCTTTGCGTGCAGCAGGCGCCGCAATGGTAATCTGGACGCGGTCGAACTGCTTGAGATTTTTGTCTGCAGGCTCAGATTGTTCGACGACGGTGCCAGGCACTTCCTTGTTATGAGCCGCTCGCATTTTATAGCTGAAAATGAGAGGAATTGTCGCAGCTCTGGATGCCGCTTCGTCCATGGTAAGGCCAAGAAGCGAGGGCATGGCAATATCTTTGGCTTCGGGACCTTTGCTGACTACAAGGTCAAGAATGGTCGGGCCGGAAATTTCTGTTCCTGGTTTGGGGTTCTGGTCGAGAATGGTTCCTGGTGCTGAAGTATCGAACATGTAGAGCGGAGGCTCTCTGATGCTGAGAAGCCCCTTAGCGGTTGTCGAGAGACCCTGCAGATACAGCCTGAGATCATCGATATTGCGGCCTCTGTAATCTTCGATTTTGTCGAGCACAGCTCCCCGGCTCACCACCAGNTTGATGCGGCGCCCTGCTTTGACGATACTTCCAGGGGGAGGTGACTGATCCAGTACAAGGTTGCGATCGAGGGGGTTGTCGGTAAAACGCAAGGTGAGACGCGGATAGAGCTCGCGCTCTTGCATTTTAACAAGCGCATCAGCAAGGTCCATGCGGCGGACATCGGGGACCATNGTNCGCTCCTCCCCCTTGAGGGTGAGAAAAAATACAAAGACCGCAAAGATGATCATGACTACAAACATGAGGATCGCAAAGAGCACAAAGGTGCGCTTCTGCGGCTTTGTCCACTCCGAAATGCGCTTGTGCTGNTCGCTTGCAATATCGACAGCCGATTTGACTGCCGCCGTCACTTTTCCTGGAGCTTTGGAAGCTGCATCTTTTATTGTCTGCGTTATGTCTTTCTTGGCCATATTCTCATATTCCTTCAATTTCGATGCAAAAAGCGATGCGAAAGCGCAGTGCGCCAACGCTCTGCNAGGCAAATCACTTCAGTGCAGAGAGCGCGGCGGCCCGCACGAGTTCCGGCACAGGGCTATAATAAACCCAATATGGTGCCGACCAAATCCCGCATGCCATTCGCAAATTCGCGATATCCCGTTGCCTTGCGCGTTGCCAATTGCAGCTGCTTCACCGCAAGAAAGCCCTGCCCAGTCTGCACTACCATGCCTTTGGGGGCGATTACTGCGATTATAGCCCCTGGCTGAACATTTGTCACATGTCCAGACACGACTGAAGGCGAGAAATCATCGAAAGGCTCCGCTTCGAGGATCGAAAGGCGCATCCCCCGAAGAAAAGTATAGCTCCCTGGCCATGGATCGAAGGCTCGGATACGCGCATCAATTTCGCGTGAGGTCCGTTTCCAGTCTATCAGCCCGTCTTCTTTCGAAATCTTGCTGCAGTATGTCGGAGCGCCGATCTGTGGCTGGGCTTTGGCAGTACCGCGCTCAATCTGGTCGAGAACTTCGACCACAAGCGGCGCTGACAGGCGCGCACAGTGTTCCGAAAGGGTGCGCGTGGTTTCTCTTCCCCCCAGCGGAATACGGGAAACAAGCAAAAGATCGCCCGTATCCATTTCTGGCGCAATAGTCTGGATGGAAATTCCGGTTTCTGAATCCATGGCCAAAATCGCATGCTGAATAGGGGAACTGCCCCGCCAGCGAGGAAGAAGGCTCGGATGCACATTGATGCCGCCTTTTGGGAAAAGTGCCATGAATTTCGGCCCGAAAATCTTTCCATAGGCGAAAGAGACGAGTATATCGGGCCTGCAGACTGAAATGCGGCTACGCGCTTCGGCATTGAGCGTTTCGAACGTAAAAATGGGAATCTGCTCACCAAAAATGCGACGCGCGGCGCTCGCAACCGGAGTCTGCTCCACTTTGAGCCCGCGCCCGACTCTTGAATCGGGATTGGTCAGCACAGCCGCCACTTCATGGTGCGATGCAGCAATCGCCTCCAATGCAGGTACCGCAATTTCGGGACTTCCGGCGAAAAGAACTCGCAAGGAGCCCTCCTACATGTTCAGCATACGGCTGTAATGTGCAAGCGCACGCCTTCGTTTTGCNGGCGAAACACGGTCGATAAACAGAATGCCATCGAGATGGTCATATTCATGCTGGATGACACGGGCGAGAAGGCCATCGGCGCTGAGGCGGAACGGCTTTCCNTTTATATCAAAGGCTTCTATATCGACAGCTGAAGGACGCACCACAGTAAAATACAAGCCCGGAAACGAAAGACATCCCTCTTCGTATTCGTTTGTCTCCTCACTCATGGCGACAATACGAGGATTTACGAAGATTCGCAAAGGCTCTTTGTCCAGCCCAACAAGAAAAAGACGCTTCGAAATACCAACCTGCGGGGCTGCAAGCCCGATGCCATGATCGCGCTGCATCGCATCCTGC
>JGI24721J26819_10002082_pt1 | contig 22210 bp, 29 predicted proteins | sample YelNatPaOPGAMG01_FD_26819 | JGI IMG/M metagenome (IMG submission 26819) | reverse complement strand
GGTCTTTTTTAATACAAAGGTTTCCCCCGTAAACTTGTTTTTAATCTCATACATATCTTGCTTGTCAAAATCAATGCCGTGTTTGATGAATGGGTAATACCACGACAACTTCTTGTTGCTTCTCTCTATGCCGTCTATACAATAGAACCTTTGCATATCTCTTTGAAAGTAAACAGCCGCCGTCTTATCGTGTGCACCAAAATCAAGACCAACATAGAGTGGTTTGTTTTCATCGTATTGCACATCAACGACTGGACATTGTAATACTTCGGGGTAATACGCATACTGTGGGTCAGACAGATAACTGATTTCCAACTCCGCTTTCACCGCCAACTCATCTCCCGACCTGCGTAATTGCTCGCCCCTAAACCACGCCTCATCTTTGAATGGATGTAATCTCCAATCAAGCGTGACCAAATTGCCCTGCTGTTCCATACTCTCTCGCAATGAACGAGCAAACGATGAAGCCTTTGGGGTTGATACTCCTATGCGACACGGAGAAGTATCTATGCAAGAACGCCAACTCTCTCTCGCAAACCGCCAAAAGAATAACTCATCGCAATAAACCATTGATGTTCTCTTGCCACGACCAAAGTTCTCGTTGGCACTTTCTCCATCAACGTAACTCATTCGGTCAGGGTTGACCAACTTCATAAAAATATCATTCTCCGACTTGTGAAACTTCGTCGGGCGAACCCACGAGGGCAGAGAATAAAGAGCGTACCGCAACTTCCCGAACAAACTCTGCGGACTTTTGTCGTCAACCTCTGCCTCTTTACGAGAGCCAAGCAATGCATAGTACCTATCCTTTGTGAGCCACCGCCACAAGATATACCAAATCAATGTCCAAGTAATACCCATATCTCTCGTCTTCTCAATCAGTAGGTCGTGTCCACGAACCTCTGCGTCAAGTATCTTTCTCACCACATCTTGCTGATAGGGGAAAAGAAACATCGGGACATCGGGGGACTCTGGCAAGCGTGGCTCATAGACCACGCCAAATAAGTTCATAAAAAGAATGGGGTCGTCTTGTATGTCAATCAAAATAGAAGCCCTCTCAACAGGGTTTAGTTCCGCCTTCTGTAATCTTTCAATGCGAGCATTGAGCTTGCGCTCAAACTCCTGCGATGAAAGATGTCGTCTGAATAGTTCAATGTTCATTAATTTCCCCTCTCGTTACCTTAACAAAAGAACCGCAATCTGGACACTTGTAATAAAATACCGCATTGTCGTCGTGCATATGTTCGTGTTTACAATGTACCGTGTCTTTATCTTTCGCCTCAACATCCAAATCGTGTAGAGAAAGGTGCTGTACCTTGTCAATCCACTCATCAACATTGTCTGCGTCAACAAGATTTTTTATGCGATACAACTTTCTTGGAGAAACATCGAGAAGTTTCGTGTCTGGCAATCCGAGTTCAACGACATATTTCTTATAGACCAACACTAATTGAGTAGCCCACTCCCGACTAACCGATAGACCACCGCTATCAACTGGTGCTTCACAGTAATCCTGCCACCGCTCAAAGCCAAGCAACGCCCAATCCCCATTGCTATACATATCATACAGCAACTTCAACTCTATCAGCGAGGACTTTTGGTGTATATCTATGAACGCTTGCCGTCTTTGGTGAGCGACATCAACTCTTTTTGCGATGGTGGTCATATTTCTTTTTGATTTCAAATCCGTGTGAGCCATCGGACTCGTCGAAATGTTCGGCAAGCCACGTCGGGTCTATCGTGACATCGATGGCGTCTTGCTTCTTTTCAATCCGCAGTGCCTCTGCAACGCTATGAGCCTTGACATACTTCCGAACAATAAACAATTTCATTTTGTCTTTTGTCATAACGCCTTATGTTCAAATGGTATGGTCTTTTTCTTATAGTACTCCTCAATCTGCTTTAACTCCTCAATAGAATAGGTCTTCGGTATCTTGTCGAGACGGAGTAAGTCCTCAACAACTTTCTTCCCACGCTTCTTTATGACGAACATAATGAACTTTGAATACTCTCCGCCCATAAAATAATTACAATGCATACACTGACCATACACTCCACGCTCGTCATACAGTATTGAATTGTGCCTGCCCTGTATACAGTGCCCAGCCTGCATACCATCGTTCCATTTCTTTCTCACACCGCAAGTGGGGCAGGTGATAAACCCATTTTCATCGGCATCTCTTAACCGAATGTATCTGCTGAATACCTTCCACGTCTTTTCTTTTTGCTTTGCCTTCGGTGTCTTTGCCATATTGAAGAGACCAGGGGGTGGTCTCGTGGCTACCTGTGGGTTCACTCCCCAACATTTTTTACCACACTTGTATTCGCCATCCCCCCAGCCAGCGGTTTACTATTCAAGCGGTTCAAGTGTTGGGTCTAACCTGTTCTCGATAGCCTTCAAGCTTCTTAATATGGCTTGCTGATTATCAAGTATCTTGTTTATTCCCGACACGATAACATCGCCTGCGTTCTGATAATTCTTCGGCTGTGATTCCGAAATAGTCCTTGAAGAAGAGAACGGCTTGAGAAGTGTATAGGTCTCAATGATTGCGCCGTTAACATTCTTCTCATCTCTGTGGTATGCGAACCTACCCCTCTGACCTACCTTACCCAGCCATTCTTCATCCCACGCCGTGAACTCTTGTCCGTCAATAAATACCTTGTATCGCTTCCACGGTCTGCCATTTGTCTCCCCCGACTTTACCAACTTAACTTCATCAACTACTCCCGAAATATATTCTAATGGTCTCAGTGGTCTATTCGGCATCTTTGTTTTGCCTCTCGGCTATTTGTTTTTTAATAAACTCGTAGTGCATCTCTTGATACGCTTCGAGCCTCGACCAATAATCTTTATCATCTGGCGTCAAACCCATGGCGACCACATCTGCGTGAGCCGCGTTGTATGCCTGACCCCAATGGATTGAGTCTTCTCGTTCCATTGTCGTCACCGCCGATACGGCGTCCTTCGATTTCTTCCAGCACTTATAGCAAGTGTAATCCTTATACCAGTCCGCCTTCTTGCGCACCTTCTCTGCCCTGTCCGCTGGTATTATCTCGGACTCTCCGCACTTTGTACACACCGCCTTGAGAGAGTAGTCATCGTACATCTCCCAATCATACGGAGAAACGCCTCGTGCTATTACTTGTTTGCTCATAGTTTGTTCAATGTTTCTTCCGCCCTCTTTAATTCTAACTTCCAATCGACACACTCACACCCACTATCTTGCGAGAGATGGCAGTCGTGGTTGGCAACTCTCTCTCTCAATTCGTTCACCTTATCTTGTACCGTCTCAATCATCGCCGTCTTCACATCTGACAATGCGTCTACGACATCCTTCTGTTGCTCAGCAATGTTATACAAATGAGAATTGATTTGCTCGTGCCACGAGTTCATTGCGTCTATGAAGTTGTATAATTCTTGGTTGTTCATAGTTGTATGTTATGTTCTAATTATTGTTCGACCTTTTTCTTTCCTGTCCCACCGCAGGTTTTACACACCTGTGTTTCTGCGTCTATTATTTTCCCACCATACTGATATGCCTCAAAGAAAATCTCACCAGTCCCACCACATTCGGGGCATATATCTGAACCCTCGTAAATATCGCTGACCAACTGCTCTATGTCTTCCTGAAAAATGCCCAGCTCAACAGCCAACTGAACATAGTTCTTTATTAAATCGAATATCTCTTGTTGTTTCTTGTCCATAATTTGCTTGAGCAACATTATACTCCTCTAATTTCATTTGTCAAGTACTCAAAACACAAGGAAAATATAGTCGTTTCCGCTTATGTTCCATACCAATTCGCCGATAAAGGTTTGTGTCATATTTTTACTGGTGGGGGATTTTAACGCCCCGTACAGTTGCTTTCCAATAAGAGATTGGGGGAGTTTTTTGGGCTCCCCCAAGGGATTATTTGTCTTCCTCTAGCAATTTGTCTACTACTTCCGCTTTGAATGCGTCTGCGTTTTTGGAGAGAAGCCACGAGAGAAAAACCCTTTCTCCCTCATCGGTGAGCAGACCATCTCCATTTGTTATGCCCGCCTTCCGAAAACTTTTCTGCGGTTCACTTGTAATTGCTAATACAAACTTTTCTTTTAATGTCATATTTTTGTGCCCGTCTATGGCTTCGGGCGAGCCGTTAATTGTAATGCACGGGTAATATTGTGCTGATAAAAAGTCAATCACTGGNTCTCCCGTCCAACCCGTCGGCGATGTCCCATTATAGCAGGACAGATTATCCCCCGTCTGCGCCGAAAGTCCCTTGTTTGTCATAGTTGATAATTATTTAATTGGGGGGTTTTAACGTTGTCCCCCCAGCAACGTTTTATTCCAAAGCGATTGTGTGACTGGCGGTCTTGCCGTACTTCTCGTGGACAAGGAAGAATCCCTGCCTCGGTGGCTCGTATGCCGCCTTGATGCTCAATGCGTAGGTGTTGTAGCCGATGAGCGAGCCGTTGGTGATGATGTTGCCAGCGTCAAGCATCTGCTGGTGAAAGTGTCCGAACACATCGTAGTCAACGGGGCGAGCGATGTTCCAGTTGAGCACGGCTTTCTTCGCAGGTATCATCAGTCCACCGATGCCACCGTGGTAGTTGATAGCGTGTCCGTGATGGAAGCGGAACTTCCAGCGATACACATCAAGGTAGGAGTGGTAGCCCTCGGCGATGAGAAACTTGACTCTCGGCTCGTCGGCGAACAAATCCTGAAGCGTCCGATACATCAAGTATTCCAGCGAGTTGCCGTTCTCGGTGGCGAAGTGTACCCTTTCCGTAATGCGTCCGTGGTTGCCCATGTGGCAGAGAATGAGCAGGTCGGGAGAGGTTTCCTTGAGAAGCGAGCGGATGCCAGAGATGATACGGCTTTGTACTGCACTGAGTGCGTGAGTGCTTTCAAGCAGGGTCACTTCCTTGACTTGCTCATTGATGTTATTGGTGATGAAGTCCCCCAGCAGAGCCAGCACGTGTGTCTTGATGACGTTCTCTCGTTGCGCGCCCAGTATCAGCTTGATGTCGTTATTGAAAAAGTTGTTGATACGCTGGTCGGCGATTTCCAGATTGAACTTGTTGAGCCCGTTGACGGTGCCCGACCTGACTTCTTCCTCGTAGTGCCAGTCGGATGCCAGAGTGAATGCCGTTGCCTCGTGCTTGCCATCCTTTCCCGATGGCGTGATGGTGAAGTGTTGCGGCGTTTCCTTGAGTTTGAGCAGGGCTTCCAGTTGGGCGTCCTTTGCTCGGAGCTCCTTGAGTGCCTCCTTGTAGAGCGTGGTGTTCTCCTTGAGTTTGCTGGCGGCGTCCATTTGCTTCCTGTCTGCCTCTACCCGTTTTGCTGGAGTAATCAGTTTCTTGGTCATCTTAACCTCCTTTGCCCGAAGTTGGGCGGTTTCGTATCGCTTCCATCTTCGTAATTGGGAGCGTGTATAGCCAGGATACTGTATCGTTAGGTCGTCATCTCGGACTTCCGATATACCCTTTAATCGCTTTGGGAAGGTGCTGTCCATAGTATATATTATTTATTTTTATTTTTCAACAACTCAAATAGATATCCTTGGGCATTGAAGATAATGGCGCACAATGCCTCTTCTATGTCAACCGTCTCGTTCTTATCGTCTCGTACTTTATTACCCCGATGAATGCCCCAGAGTTGAAAGGTGTGGCGTAGGAGCGATTTCATATACGCTTCTTTGGGTATGCCTGCCTGCCAGTTGTCCGAGCCCCTCATCTTGCCGTCGGATTGACGCTGGTGTTTGAGCATATACTTACCGAACCTTTCTAATACGAGCGGAGACAAGTATCCCTCGTAATCTATTTTGTTTTCGTCTCCGTCCCGATATGCGCCTGTATGAAAGTATTTCATTTCATTAACATTACTGATAATGTAATCATAGCCCCGCAGAAAAAGTACACGACCTTTAATATATCTCCGTCTATCGCATAGATAATGGACGCGAGGAATGAGAGGGCAACCATAGCAAGGGGGAATATATCAGTCATATCTCTTCTGGTCTTATTGCTTTGTCGTCTATGTACATATCTGCCGCCATTTTTTCCATAGCAATCGCGTGGTATTTAACTTGGTGCATTGCCAGCCAGTCCTTTGTTGCTTGGTACATATCATCTCGTCGGGCGGTATGGATGACGATGAAGTTACTCTTGTAGAGTTTGTTTACTTTTTCAATCATCTCCCATCTCGGCTCGGCGTTGATAGCATCTTCCGCGTTCCACGCCGTTCCTTTTGTGAGCGTACCGTCCACATCAACGGCGATTACTTTTCCTTGAATGGTCATATTACCAGTAGAATGTATCTTCTAAATTATCTGCATCTTTTCCTGCGAATATATATGCTACCCCAGCCCAGTTGCGGAGTGCCTGCCAAAATCTTTGTTCGGGGTGGGCTTTACAGTAGGCGATGAACGAGTCAAGTTCGTTGTTCATAGTTTTAATCTTTATCGGTTTCTAACGACCTTTTTATTTGCATATTTCAATATAACTCCCAACCACAGGAACACCACCCCAATAATTCACACTTCTAATCACCCCGTCATTATTTATTTTATATGCCACCTTGAAATATGGAGAACCGCCATTTGAAACTAAATAAGCCGCGAGAACCCTAATCGTTTCACAATCAGGTTTCCTTGCTTTTATGTGCGATGCAACATACAACAAAGAGAATGTTAAACATATAATAATTGTAATAATTATTGTTATTTCTCTTTTCATAGGTTTAATCGTCTCTTTTAATAAATGTCTTCCAAAACAAATGCCTAAAATCCTTCCCACTCTTCGTGAGATATTCCCTGTCATCAAGCCACTCCATTATTTCATCAAGGTCAGAGGGAGTTATGTGCGAGAAATAACTTTGGAATGCCACGGCGGTGATATTCTCTTTTTCCTTTGTGTTGTTCATAGTTTTGATTTAATCTTTTAATTTTGATTTGAGATACGAAATAACATTATCCAAAGCAAGGTTATATGCGAAACTCATATCGTCTCCCCACAGTTGGTCTGGTTCCACCAGTTTCATTTCTTCTGTCTCAGGGTCTTCCCCGACCCATAGAGAGTCTTTCTTTTCTTTTTCCGCCCACTCAATCAAGCTCTTAATATCATCTTGGCGGAGTTGGCGGATAAAGGATTTAATGTCTTTCAGTTTCACTGTCGGCGGAATAAATAAGTTATCTTGCACAATACCGTTCTCGAAAATTCCAAACCTCTCATCAAACTTCTGTTCTATTTCTTGTTGTGTTTTCATAATTGTTGGTGGGTTAGTTGGCGATTACTTTTCATTTTTTATGGCTTCTATCGCCTTCTCTTTTGCAAATTCTTTTCCATCTATAAAACCTCGCTTATAAGCGGCTTCTAATATGAGAGCCTTGTTTACATTTGGTTGGCTCATCATTTCCAGTAAATCTTTTATTATTTCTTTTTTCATAATTGTTGGGGGGTTTTATCGTCGCCCCCCACGACGGTTACTGCTTGGTGGTGCCGACTGGCGGAATGATGTAGTCATCTCGCTGATATCCCTGCTCCTCACCGAGGTTGAGCATCTTTCTCATAGCATCTTCGATGCTCTTGCCAGTGGAGAATGAAAGCGCGTTCGCCTCTCCACACTTGCATCGAGCGAAGAAAACGATGCTGACGTCCACGGGGTAGAGTTTGTCGGAGATGAGGTAGTAGTCGCACTGTACGAAGTACTGGTCGAGCGACACCATCTCTCCGCAGTTGGTACACTTCTTGGCTACGTTGAGTGTCTTGCGTATAACGTATCTATCTGGTTTCATCGTTCACCTCCTTGTTTGCCTCCTTTTTGACACACGCTTCACACACCGAGGTGATGGTGACGATTTCCGTGCGGTTCGCCGCGTACCTTTCTTTGAGCATTTGCTTGCCGCACTTTTCGCACACAATGATGAGAGTAACCGTTTGCGTTTTTTCAAACAGCTTGCACATATTTGTTCCTCCCATAGTTCGGTGTCCATTTGTACTTCCGCGATTATGTTGCCGCACAGGTGGCAGATGAGCCAGAGGGTCATCGCGCCACCGGATCCTTGACGGCGACAAGGAATGCGAGCGTCGCCTTGTTTTTGATTGACGACGCGTAGTAGGAGAGTTCGGGCGTCCACTGATTTGCGATAATCAGCAGAGCGTCTTCGGGCGTGGCGTTGCTTCCAAAAAGAATGTTAAACGCCTCGTGCTTGATACTGGTCGTCTCCTTGATGTTTCTCTTGTCGTGGACATACACGGACAGTTCGTGTGCCCTCGATTTGGGCACCATGTGGTGGATGCTTGTGCGGCTCTTCTCCGCAAACATCCGACGCAACCGCGTGTACTCTCGGTACTGCTCTTGTGTGATTTTTCTCATCTCACACCTCCCTTGTTCTTGCTTCCAGTCACACTCCTCGCAAACACACACGACGGGAACGATGGTCGTCTCCTTGCTTCCATCATCGTTGTTGCCTTGATACATCAACCTTCCACACACACCACAAAACACCAACGTCTTTCTCATTCGGCACCTCCTTTTTGGTTCGTAGAATAGAGGGGGCGAGGATTTGTTTGGTTATGGTCACCTCGCAGGACTTTTATGGGGCTTGCCATTTAAGGCACCAGCTTGGCACTGGGACTCCAATGGGCTATCAACCGATGGATTAGTCAGTGTGTCTACCAAGATTTTTGCACCCTGTGCGTGGACACACTCAAAGCGTCTCCCTTTTGCGCCACCCCTCAACTCTACGAACCAATATCAATGTGCTACTTACACATCACCCTTTTTATTATATACAATGCGGTGACGGCGAAAATAAAAAGGACTGAGATTAGAATCCCTAACAGCATTACCTCATACAGTTTTATTAAAATATTCATCTTGGTGTTGCTCGGCAACTCCGACAACTTGGTTTATTGCCGACACTATACTCCTCAATTTACATTTGTCAAGTGGATAACTCAATTACATTATTCATACGAATTTTGTTATTCCAATATCATTTTTACAAAGTCCGCGTATTTACTTATTTTAAAACCCAAACTTCCCATTCAAGGAAAGTTCAGGCTACCTACCGATGAGTAGGCAAAGACAATCCATATGTGTCAAGAATGATTTATGAAACGGCGACTTAATAATTTTGTTCAAGCGGTTCTCCTACTTTATGGCATCAGAAGACCAATATGCCATTATCAGGTGTCTTGACCACCTTGTTTCGGAGGGCTACCTAGCCATTGCTGGCGTCTTCGTCGCACACCAGAAACCGCTCACTGATGTGTTTGTCGGGTTGTCGAGCCGTGCAGACATTGCCCGTGCATCACGCTTCGTCGCCGTTTCAGCCTCTTATACCTGTTCCCTCGCAATTTTTCGGGTGCTCCCCACATAGAGGGCTTGGGTGGGACTTCACCTTATAGCAAAAAGCGGTGGTCGCCTTACGAGTAACCACCGCTTCCTGCCCGTAAGGCTTGGGGGGAGTATATCACAACTACTTTTTATTTGTCAAGTCCCTAAGAATAACGCGCTCCCTCATCATCTTCCAAAGAAATAAACGCGGGCTCAAAAGTCCCTGTTGTTTAAGGGAGTTAAAGTTCTCATACGTCGCCTGATAACCCTTCTCCTTAATGATTTTTAATATACGTGGGTAGGAAATCTTCTTTCCGAACGCGTTATAGATTTCGCTGGTCAGTGCCGCCTCGCGAGTAATTTTCCGCGTCGCGGGCCTGAACCTTGATAGATAACCTTTTGTGGGGATGGAATCTAACATAGCGTTATATTGCGTTTTAAGGCACGATATTTTCAGAGTTAGCCAATCATACTACTCGCCCGAAAAATCTCAAGGGAGGGGCGTTTATTGAAAATTGGCATTCAAAAAGTCCAGTATTTATGCGGTTTTTATTTTGGCATTTTTTGACCTTTCGTTTTTGTCTGTTTCAAAAGTGCTCATTTGGATAATATAGCCGTTTATACCTCCAACTGCACCACATATTCTCCTTTCCTTCCTTGATTTGAATGAGGCTCCATTGGGTTGAGCAGGTCAGGCTATTGGCGCATTCGTCCGATACTTCGGGATGGTACAGCCTAGAAATCTGCCAGCATCCGCGCGAGAATCCTCTATCCAAATCCCCCTTTATGTCTTGCTCAAAGAACCCATTGCGCCAGCAATAGGTACTCTCGTGATTAATAATAAAGTCCGCAATCTTTATCTGACGCTCTGAAAGCCCCAGATTGACTGCTTGTTGATGAACATATAATTTAACTTCTTCCTTGGTCAATGCGTCTGTGGACGGTGTTTCGGAAACCGCGTAGGTCGCATTCCTAGTAGGGAGCAGGATTGCCAGTCCCGCTATTACTCCGATAACCGCTATTCCAAGCCCCAGCCGCAGTTTATTTTTTTTGCATAGTCTGCTCCCCTTCGCATTTGGGGCGCATACGAGGGAGAGCCGTACTCCCCCTCGTACACGCCTCACGCGTGTACGTCCCTCTCGTCTAGGACGGAAGTCCTAGGCAGCGAGTGGAAGTATATGTTACTCTGATTAGAAAGTCAAGTGGCTTTCCTTTTCTTCACAAAGAATGGACGGGCTGAGTAACCAGACCTCTTACAAGATAGGCACATCCTATCTTCCAACGAGAACTCCTCAAGAGGAAAGAACTTCTTACACTTCAAGCATTTATATTGGGCTTTAATCCCTGTATCTCTTGACATGTTGCTTAAGCATATGATATACTTATAGTATTCTCCAGTGACTTGGAGATGTGAAATAAACAAACCTTGTCAGTTTTTTTGCCCCCCTACCGCAACGGAATAAATGGGGGGCTTTTTGTTGCTGAGCAACGGAACTATTTATTGAGATAAAGCTCCAAAACCGCCTTGACTCCCGCGCGAACGCAGAGGAACAAGATACCAACAATCGCACCGCTCGTTATGGTCTGGAGCGAGATGTTGTCAATGTTGTTTAACAGCACCAGCCCGAACCCCGAAATAAAAGACACGAGCGATGAGATGAGGTACCGCTTTAATGTTTCGTTCATAAGTGTAAAAGTTGTTTTAATAATGCCACGACCTTTTGTAGCAGACTTATNTGTTGTCTTAAGTTTGCTATAACNTCATTGGGCAAGTCAAGTGCCGTCCCAGATTCTATTATGAANNNTATATATTGAGTGCCGATGTATTTTATGGGGAACCTCGAATCGGCTGAATCTATTATCCTTATTGAGTTTGGTGTGTATCCGTCGGCAACCACAAAATGTCCGTATTTAGAGGAGTTGAATGTGGGATATTGTGTTCCCCAGAATCCATCATCGCAGTGTATGAGCAAGAGGACGGCTTTGTTTTGATATATGGATTGCTTCAATTCGTCCACGGAGGGATTGTCTATGAATGCATAGGATTTAATTTTGCTTTGGGCGGCGTTTGCGTCCATCTCTGGCAAAATGAATTGAGGAGAACAGTAGACATTCAAGGGGAGCGTCACATCGTTTCCTAACGGCTCAAAATCATCTGCTCCATAAACCTGCAACCATTTGAAAATAGAGCGCATATCCGTTCCATCTTCTATGGGGTATCCATCGTAGGTTAAAGATTTGGGGTCTTTCAATTTAACCGCCCCGTAGCGAGGAGTTTTTCTCCCGTGTATCTGGTCGGTATATGAATCAAGGATAACCTTCAAGTGCGTCCCTGCGTGCTCTCCGCACATAGGTGTTTGTCCTTGATAGTTTACCTGTATCCAGGAGTTGTCGGGCAAGAATGTGTCGGGTATCTGAATCGGCGCTTGAATCTTGCCCAACTTGAAATCTCGTTTATCTTTTGGTCTTGGTAGTGCTCCCGTGTTCATAGTTGTTTAAAATCTACATCAGTTATAAGTCCCTGCTCGACGAGGTAGGACAAGCGATTAAAGATTGACTGGCTATAGTCCATAGAAACGAAATCACTCAATGGTCTATAGGCTATATCCCTGAAACTTATTTTCTTTATCGCATCATACGCTGAGTTAATAGCCTCCTCTATCGTATCTCCAACTCCCGTTATGACACCAAGGTCTTGTTCATATCCAGCAGTGACCAACTTTCCATCCTTCTCTCGCTTAACATCGTAGAGGAAGATTTGTTTATTAATCTCTGGCTCCCAAGAAATAGAAAGGCCGCCCTCAACATACCTATCCTTGTCTTGGTTCTCATTAAAGAACCGAACGCCAACGCCATACTTTTTATTCAAGGGATTCTGACCCTTGATAAGTTTTTCAAAGAATGGGGTGACAACTCTATCTTCATCAGCCGCCATCGCCAACTCAGTGGGAAACGCATCCCACCCAACTCTATTGGGGCAGAACTCTGTGAAGTATGGCTTGCCATCTTTCTTGTCAATCAGGATACCGATGTCCCACACGAACATTCCCTTGCGTTGCTTTGCCATATCGTACACAAACTGAGGGAAAGCAATCTTGTTAATTGGGTCGTCGGGCTTTGTCTGAATGATAAGGTTGTGCCCACACCCAACATTAATTCCCAACTCATTGGAGTCCTTCGTCTTCGTTTCCAAATCTATCGTATACATAACAGGCGTACCATCCCAGAAGATAACCTCTGGGGTAACCTCAACCGCGTCAAGAATCTTTTGCTCCAAGAGATACCCATTCTCCTCGTATGCCTTTCCGTCCTTGGTCAAAGCATCGATGATAACCTTGTTGGCAACCGCTGGGTCGTCCTGCTTTGGAACAATGGTTTCGCCAGAATCACCGAGGCTTTTAATAACATAAATGTTTGGATTGTCCTGCAGAAAATCAATCCCCTCCTGCGCGGTAGTGAATGTCTTATAGTCCTTCAGATAAACACCTGGGTAGTTCTGCTCGACAATCTTTTTCCCATCATCTCGGTTCACTTCCATCTGCCTGTCTTCTTCTGAGGGGAAGAAACCTATCGCTCCATAATCCTTTGCCTTCTGAACGAACTTGAATGAGTTGTTGATATCCGTGAGAACAAAATACTCCTCTGGTTTATCAACCATCTGTAGCGCGCTCAGAAGTCTGCTGGCTGGGTATTTGGGAATCACCCCCTTGTACAAAGAAAGGCGACGCTTCTTAAGTTCGGGCTCTTCATCCTCAAACCCATCGAGCTCTGACTCAAGAAGCGTATCCTTCTTATTGTTTATCTGTCCAAAAAATACCTCATTCCCCTCTTCAATGAGTTTTTGTGCAACTGGACCACAGTACATCTCGTACGAGAAACAGATAAACTTCATAGTTAGTCAACTAATTTAATTACAATGAAAGGATTTTTCTTCTCAAGGAATCCAATGACACGAGTTAGTTGCTTGAGCAATAACATATTGCGCCCATTCTTTCCCTTGAGAACTCCTATCTTTTCATTGTTGTGCCGAGGGACACTCAGCACGATTAAGTATCCGATGTTATCTTGCGACGCGGTAATGGTCGCATCATCTATCCCTATCATCTTAAGTCTATCCCTATCATCTTAAGATAGTTCTGGAGGAATAGTTCACAGTTAGACATGGTCTTATTTTCCTTTGCGTGACGCGCCCTTTTTGGTTTTCTTTCCGAGTGCGGCTTTAGCATCAGCACCCTTCTTTCCGCCCTTCGCTAATCGCTGTTTCAACATTGGCATAGTAGTGTATAGATTTTAATGTTCGCGACCTTTATTTTTCCGCCTGCTTGCTGACCAAGCCATTCATATGATTGAGCTGGTCCTCAAGTTGATATGCATACAGTGTTATAGCATTGCGGATACTTTGAAGTTTAGCATCACGGGCATCAGCGTTCAAGGATTTGTTATTCTGAATTGCCTTGTACGACTCTATCTGCGTTTTCACCTGAGGAAGATATGAACTCGTCAGCGGATAAATATACTCCAAGTCACCCATATTGTCTTTGTAATACTGAACCGCCTCGGCTGGATTACTCTTCAGCAATGCCTTATAGGTGTCATAGGTTACCTTTGAAGAATAATACATATTGTACAGTCGAGAGACTGGCCAGAATGAAGACGGGCTTGTCTCCGAGCGAATAAACTGGCTGATGATGGGGAGGTCAGACGCTGAGAAGGGCTGTTTCTGTTCGTTCGGATTGATGCCAGCCATCTGTGAAATCGCATTCGTCATTGATGAACCAACATCAAAGAGTGAGAAGGTTGCGTCTCTCATAAACTGATCAATGAATATCGGAGAGATGTGAATGTCATAGTGTTGCGCCAATCCCTTAGCGAGGGCAACGCTGAATTGAGATGTGTACGCATTGTACTGGAACTCTGGTGCGCGGTTCTGCAATGACTGAGGGATGAGTGGTAGACCAGAGAACTGAGATTGATTGAGCATCATCTCACCAAGAGACTTTCCATAATCTGGCAGAAAGTCAAGAGCAACCGACTTCGGGTTACTAATCTCCTCTGGAATCATCGGAACGATATTCCCTATCATCTGGTTTATCCATTCACCAGCTAAGTCCTTATCTCCGCCCATTTTCATTTGCTGCATAGCAAACTGCGGAAGGCCAAAGAATGTTGCAAACCAAGTATTGCCGAACATTGGGATGCGCATAGTCTTCCCCTTGAGCATTGGGATTTCATTTTGAAGTTCTTTGGGTATCGGAAGATTAATGGCGTTCATAAAGTTCTGTACTGGTTGCTCCCAGTAATCTTTTTTATCCCACAACGCAGCCCCAACGAGAAATGAGAGGGCGGACAAGAGAGAGCCACGGGCTAACGTTCTAATTGGATGTTGGACGGACACAGAGATTGGCTTTGCCGACGCTATGATGTTTGCTTTTAAGAATGCAGTATAAGAGTTTGAGCGAGATAGTGCAGAGTCTTTAAGCCCATGCTGGTTCCAGTTGATTGTCGCCTGCCGAGCATCATGAATTCCCTTAACAATCTCTTCTGGTTTACTCAGGTCATATTTACGCAATACACCAAACCGAGTCATTGCCTCAGACATAGATGAGATATTTTTCAGCGCATCAACATACCGACGGAATATTGCGCTTGGTCCATACGTATCAAGGAGACCGCCCTTATCTGAGGGAGCATACTCAACTAAGTGTTGCTTAACACTATTGACGTCCATTGACGTAATGCTTTCTTGGTCAAGACCATACAGCCTGCCAGTCCAATAGACATTATCTTTTTTAAGAACATGAGAGAGTCCTTTGGCTTGGTCGTAAACTGGAATGAAGAACTTATCAGCATTCATGAACGCCTCAAGGGCATCACGCGCTGGGTTCTTGATAATGAAGACTGGAGACAGCGAGGTTGTCAGTTGCCGCTTCCACGATGTGTATGCCCTAAAGCCACGCATGATTGGGTTGTCGCTGAGATTATCAGTCTTCGATGAATCAAAGTTTTCTCGAATAACGTCGTCGAGATAAATATACTTTATTGAACCATCTTCCATACGGACACGATAGATGTTCTTATCCATCGTTACATTCGGGCGGTAGATCTTTTCAAGTTCGTCTTGGTGCTGTTCCCAATAAGCCCTTTGTTCAGCAAGTTCTTCTCTTGTAAATCCGCCAGAGTCTTTCAGGACTTTCATATAGTCTTCAAGCGCCATCTGTGTTGAACGGACTGGAGGATTCTTGACGATGTAAAGAAGTTTCTGGTGATCAAACTTTCCCACGGCCTCTTGGCCCTCAGCGAAGTGAACAAGCGTGCGAAGCATATCAGTCTTCATAACCGAGTCCACGATTGATGAGCGCATTGAATAGCCAGACACGAATGGAGAGACGAAATCTGAACGAGTAGAGCCACTGAATCGGCGGAACATAGACATATTCCTTCGCACATTGAATGGATTCTCATCATCAAATATATTATGCATTCTCACCAATGAAGTGTAGTAGGGATGCTGTTGGTCCAAATTGATAAGTTTATCAAGCGTATCGTCGTCGAAGTAGTTCTTTCCAGCAACCATCTTAATAACATCAGCATTGCTTCGCGCAATCTCATTAGCAATATCATCAACGTAGGGAACCTTGGCGCGAATAGTGTCGAGCGCATTTTTAATAGACGCCTCGTCTTTCAGGCCTTCGAATGGCAACTTAGCCTTATCGGCGGCGCCAGACTTAATCAGTTCTTCATATCTTTTTATAACCAAATACGACTCGACTGATAGACGATGATCTGGCTTTACATCTCCCCAGATATCCAAGTAACCACGCGAAGCATTTTTAAGCTGATCTACTGGCGTAGTGTCCAGTATTTTCTGAAGGCTTTCAGCGGTTGGCGTTCCCATTTCAAACATCCAACTCTTTATGCCACTCGCCTTTTGGAAGTAGACATCAAACTTATGGTACAAACTCTTTGTGCCAGAAAGACCAGCCTGCTTGTCGAGGTCTGCGCCATACGATTGGATGTTGATTTGTCTCCGCCAAGTATCTTTAATTCCCTCCTTAAAGTTCTGTAGAGTCTGTTTGACTCCTCTATCCTTAATATCTTGGCCGAGTTGCTTAATAACTCCAGGAGTATTGTCATTGTCAATGCTCGCCGCAACCTGGGCTGCAAGGTCAGACGAAGCAAATACTTTGTAATCATTTACGCGCTGATCTATAGCCTCCATGAGTGCTGGCTCATGAGCGGAGATGGCATTGCGCATATACTGGTAGCTCAGGGGATACTGAGTGGCAACCCCATCATTGACAAAGTAATTGTGAACCATGTCAGCGAATGATTCATTCACCCAGTCAGATGGCTTATAATTTTTCTTAACTCTCGGCGATGCATTATCAATCAGTTCTTGGATAATTGCCTTGCTCATCTCGCTGGAGGCAGAATTGGTTTTTGCATCAGCCAATATTGAACCAGTAATATTGAATAGACGGTCTAGGTTATGGCCAAGTTCATGAGTATAGGTGCCAAAGTCATTATCCTTCAGCGACATAATGTTCCCATACATTGTTCCCTCGGCCTTCCCACGAACCCCTTTCTTGAGTTGGATGCCGAGAAGGTTATTCAGTTCTGCCTCTATCTGCTCTCTTGATTTGATCTCAGAGGGACGAGCAGACACAGCCTTCCCATCTTCCACTTTCAATTTAGATGGATCAATAGAGTCAACAACCCCTGATACGTCGGGAACATATTTGTAAACCTTGTTCTGATGCTCAGATACTGCGTCTAGAACGCGCTGGTTCATCAGGTCTGCGGCGGTCTGAAGTTTAATGATTGGCCCAAATACATCTTTGTATTTGTTTGCCCAGTCAGCATACATATCCGCGGCAGTCTTATACCCAAACTCCTTCGCAACTTTATTTGCGCTCGGAGCCCATGAGAAGCCAGTCTTCTTTAATCCAGCCGACTCGGCCAATGCTTTGGCAAAATCTTCCTTCGTCCCATTGCTTTGTTTAAAGAGGTCTACAATCTTATTAATCTTGTCGGCATCAACAGGTGAACCAAGGTGAGTGTTATTTAACCAATCTGTATCACCATCAATGCTTTTACCTGCAACCTTCGCGGCAAACTCACCAACCATTTTATGATAAGTGGCCCATACATCATGCTGTGTGGTTACTTTCTTTGCCTCATCAATGAAGGATTTAAACTCTGGATCCGCATGTGCAATCATTCGAGCAGTAGCTTCTAGCGTGGCTCTCTGCCCAACCGTTGGGGGGTTGAGATTCTTTTGCTCTTGTGGCGCCTTAGAAGTTTCAAGTTCTGTACTGACATCAGTTCCCGCTCTTTCAAAATGATGTGGTGCCATCCATGGCAAATCAGTGTCGCCCATTTCTGGGAACTGATTTTTGATCTGAAAACTAATCTCGGCATCAATGGCATCACGGACATTTTGTTTTGCTTTTTCATTGAGAATCTGTTCATCCCGTGGGACGGACTGTGCATCAAAGTTTACAGAACCCTCACCGCCCTTAATGGTAGTGCCAGCAATGTCTTCTTCGTCAACCCCTCCAGAAGAATAGCCACCAAATAAATCACCTATCTCTTGGTGTATCCCATCTCCCTCCGCATTTACACTCAAAACATCTGCTATTGATAGATTATTCTGCTTGTTGTAGTCATTGATAATCTTTGACACATCGAGGTTGGCAAGGTGGCGGTTCGATTCTTTGTTAACCGATTCCTTTATTTGCTTCACTGAGTCAGCGGCCTCCTTTAATGAAACCTTGGTAGTCTTCTTCGATTCAGATTTCTTTGTCGTTGGCTTGGTCTCTGCCGCTGGCGTCTCCTGAGTTGTATTGTCCAACTTAATACTGTCACCAGAACGAACATCATTAACAAAGCTATCAATCTTAGCTACGCTCTCGTGTGTTTCTGGGATAGTCTTAATAACATCGCGGGCCTTGTTGGTGAGCCCCCGTGTCATAGCATCAATGTTATTTGGGAATCCACCCATCGCCCCCATCGCACCAAAGGTCACTCCTTGAATAGCCGCCATCTCTGGGTCTCCAGTGTCAAGAAGTGTGGAGACAGTTCCATAGGCTGCGTGCGCAGTAATGCGAGTAAAGGGATTAGAGATGATCCCCATACGGCTGAATAGAAAAGCAGAAGCCCCTGCCTTGGCCCCCTCAATGGTACGCTCCCGAAGGCTTGTATTGGCTGGTAGAGTAAGTTGTCTTTGAAGCCCAAGTTCCGTAGCGAGACGCACGGCACCATTCCAATATGACTCAAGTCCATCTTTCCCAGCAATCACCTCTATCAATTTTTGAGCCGAGGATGAATCGAGATACCTTGACAAACGACCAATACTTGATGCATTAAGAGCTTTGGCGGCATCTATTGCTTTGCCAACGGATGTCCCAGCGGCAAGCTCTGGTATTAGGTCAATGAGCCCACCCGTCGCCGCGGCTCCTGCCACCATTCCTAGAGTTGTACCAGCGGTATACCAAACCTTATCCGAGAAAGTTTTTGGTTCGTACTCAACTGATTTTGGCGATGCCAATCCCAATCCAACTTGAGAAAGAAAACCCTTACTAAATGCCTCTCCACTGGCAGTATGTTCTTGCTTCTTATTGTATTGCTCAAAGAAGCCATGTAATGCGTCTGGTTGTCCCTGTGTGGTAGTGGGGATGGGAGTTGTTTGACTGACTGCTGAACCTGGTTTCTTATTGTATTGCCCGATGAAATTCTTTAATGCATCTGGCTGTGTCGGAGGAACAACATTCTGAATATAGTGGAAAATATTATCTCCCTTCTGAAGGGCACGGGCCATATCAGTCAGGTTGTTCATCAGGGGATTTGGCTTTTGAAATGTATCTTTCAGTTGTTGCATCGAAGCCCGCCCTGTTTGCTGAGCAACTTGTTGTTGCTTTGGCTGAGTTGAGGGATTGGTCTTAGCCTTTCCGTCAGTGGAATGAGCAGACTCTCCGATTTTATAACCTATGGTTTCAGCGGCGTCATATATTCCACCAAAGGTAGCATCAGCCATTTTTCTCACACCGCCAAGCGCCCACGATGTCCCACCCCAGATTTTGTCAAAGAGACTGCCGTTGTCTGCAGTCTTCAAAGCCGCTCCAATGATACCAGCCTTGTAAGAAATATCCCTTCTCTCTTCATAGAAGGTATCTCTTGGAACAAAGTTTAGACCGTTAGAGCCATTATGATTTTTATCTATTTGGTTCATGGGCTATCTTTTAATTTTTGTTAAAAACCCATCTGCGTATCGTCTGATGTATTCTGTCCAGAGGTGTCCATAAGGAGTGTATTCAGATATGGTTGGTTTGCTTTGGCTATTACATTATGTAGGTAATCACTTGATATTAGACTATCAACACGCGCAGCCACTGCATTATAAACTCGTTGATAATCAGCGGTCCCCTCAGTCAACTTATAGCCAGGCATTAATGTTTTTCCAAGAAGCGCGCTTAATGTTTGCGGACTGTCTTTTAACTGAGAGATGACAGAATTAATTGCATTTATTTTTACATTATCTACAAGTGTCGATACCGTCTCCTGCGCTGGATTGCCATTCTTAAGGAGTGTGTTATACGCAACGTCTCTTTGCTGCCATACCAAGTCGCCAATTACATCGGAGCGTTGCTGTTGTATCCACGATTCAACAATGGGGGCTGTCTTTGATGTCAAGGACATCACATCTCCATCACGATATGCCGCTATGGCTAGATTGGGATCAACCGACGATCCACCAGATGCCGCTGGAGCATAGGTTCTATTGAGGACATTTCCAGCACTATCTACGGCATAGATATAATCTCCATGGGCGACGATCTTTGTTGCTGGGCCAGAGTTCCTCAAGAGATCATTAACTTCACTGGGAGACATACCCAGAGTGAGCGCTGCATTTTGAATTCCTGCCTGTGCATCAGCCGGTATCTCAGACAGAGACTTCCCACCGAAGGCCTGAAGCGCCCAGTTCAATTGATTGGTCGCAGTTGTCTGTTCATTTGCTTGGAGTTGCGCCTGAGCCTGTTGGCCAGAGAGCATCATATTAAACGCATTGGAAACTATATTCCAACGGTCAGTAAGCATCTGTCTCTGAGCATTGAAGGCATCAAGTTTCGCCTGACGAATCTGATTGGCCGCGTCAAGATTGTTCTGTTCTATGGCTATGTTCTCGTCGCGAGTAAGGGAATTAATCTGGGCTGCCATACTCGTATTGAACTGATTAGCCATCGAATTAAACTCATTGATCTTTTCAAGTGAGGCAGTGGGAGATAACTGCAATAGCTCCATGGCGCGAGAAAGTTGTTGCTTCCCAGATTGCTGAACGGCCTGCAGTTCTTTCATCGCATCGCCATAAGAACCCTGAATTTGTTGCTCTTGTAGTTGGCGCTGTTGTTCAACTGATGTATCCATCGATGCAGGATCAAACAAATCCTTGTATGACTGATTCAGTTGGGTCAAATCTCCCATCTCTGTGGAAGCAAATGACGCCGCCATACTAGCTGGATTTGGATTGTAAAGGGCTCCAGGAAGAGCTGGGCCCGATTGAGACCCCTGATTGGTTTGCGCGACAGCCATCGAATAATTACTCTGTGAACTTGTAGATGGATTACTGTTCCACGGATTTGCCGTTGAGGAATTGTTCAACGCAGGGTAATTACTCCGCGAACTTGTCGACGAGGAACTCGCTGGGATTGCAGATGTTATCGTTGATGTACTAGTTGTTCCACTAGTCGGCACGTCAGGAAGATTCAAAGAACGGCCAGCGTAGATTTTATTAGGATCCTTAATCGACGGATTGAGTTTCATCAACTCTTGGACACTCGTGTTATACTTTAAAGCAATGCCAGACAGAGTGTCTCCATATTTAATTGTGTATGGTGTAGCCATAAGTTAGTCCCAACTTGTTTTAGTTGTTCTCGGGTCAGCGACCAGATTGTTGGCCCGTTTACGCGGATATCTTTTTACAAAGAGTGTATAGTATTCCTTATACAGATTACGGACGGAAGAATCATCAACAATGATTTGCGGATTCAAAATGATTGCTGAATGAATCGCAATCAGTTCTGCGATAGTCGGATCGAATGATTCAAACAGAAACTCATCAGTCGTTGCCGAGAAATTATAAATCGGTGTACCAGTTGTTGTCTTACCCTTGAAGAGTGTGTAGTACTGAAGGATCATCGTATCAGGAACCACAAGACGAAGATAGTCAAGATGAAAGTAAGGGGTACTCGTAAAGGCAGCCGCATAATCAAGATCGAATTCAAAGAAAGTTATCTCGGTGGGGTCTGGACTCCCAACAACTACGGCACTGAGCCATGGAAAACTAATTGCATTCCAACCAACAACAAATGCAGATCCATCTTCTTGTGTCGTCACCGTTGCCCTATAGTAGTTCGAGCCATTACTTCCCCATGCAAATGAACAATCAGAAATATTTGTCACTGTGGGCATATAGACCCAGAGCTTGAAATAGCCGACATTGCTATACGGTGAATAATCGGTAGACGGAATTGTCTTGGTTAGCGTGGCACGATTCACTCCAGACAGAGAAGTATTTATATCAAAGCGAAGCGATCCACCTCCCTCTTGGTACAATATTGTATCATCTATTATTCCAGTAGCATCATTGGACGCCACCCAATTAGTTGCATTTCCATAATCAAATGAATCGAGGGGGACAGATGCCTTTGAGTTATTAGCAATAACCATAAGTTGCTTAGCACCAGCGCCATAGTAAATGCTGTACAGTCTCGTCCCCTTGCCAACGGTGTCTTGTCTTTTCCAAAGGAACTCTGGAGATTTATAGATAAAATCACCATCCTTATTCAATGTATCATCGGCATACCGCAGGGTAATAATGTCTCCCAC
>JGI24721J26819_10002072_pt1 | contig 22271 bp, 10 predicted proteins | sample YelNatPaOPGAMG01_FD_26819 | JGI IMG/M metagenome (IMG submission 26819) | reverse complement strand
GCGGTAGATGGAAACCAGGCTTTCCAGACCGTTTGTCCCAATGGCCGAAACGCCAAAGGTCCAGTCATCTATGGAAACGTTCTTCAGCAGAAAAGATTCGGTTGGTCCAGCAAAATAAACTCTTTCCCAGTAAGGAGACTTGGTATCCTTCATATAAACCTTAAAACCTGCCAGGTTCTGGCGCTTGCCTTCCCATTTCCAGCGCAGCTCCGCATCATAACCCTGCCCGCGGCCGAGAAGCGGTGCCCCGCGCTCGCTGGTTACCTGCGGTGCTTCTGGCGCACAGGCCAGGGAAAGAAGAGAAGCCAGGACCACTCGGGTGACATCCGCGCCATAAGGCACTGAAAGGTTTTCAATCGTATCCAGCGGTGAATGCTGAACCGAATAGTTTTCCCGTGCTTCCGTAAACCTTATTCCCGGAAATCCTTCCAGCACAAAGGGCGTGTGGTCACCTCCCCGGCCGAACCTGTCTGCCCGGTAAATCAGGTTAACTTCAAAAGAGGGGTAAACCTGCTCGGCCACCCGTTTAACGTAGCGAGCCAGCTCCCGGCTGGGTGAATCGTTGGGGTCATCGCTGAACACCCGGACCCGGGTGGAATCTATGTAGCCATTGCCGGCCTTGATGTTAGAAATCATGTCCATAGTCAGCACGGCTTCCACGTTTTTTCCCTGCTGCTTCATCTTCTGAGCATAAAGGGTAGAACCGACCAGTCCCTGTTCTTCCCCGGCAAAAGCGATGAAATGGATGGTGGCTTCTGTTTCCAGCGGGGCTATAATCCTGGCCATTTCCAGCAGCGCGGCCACGCCGGAAGCATCATCGTTGGCGCCAGGGGCTTCGGTGTTGACGTCTTCGTAATGGAATTTTCCATCCTGGCTAACAGCAATGGTGTCGTAATGAGCGNTGACAATGATTATTCTTTCCNTGGTTGCTTTTCCCTTTTTGATGGCCACAACATTATGAAGCTCAGTCTCACGGACAATCCTTCCACCCTGCTGCGGCAGCCGATAACCATCATCCACCACTTCCAGCCCCGGTATTTTCTGAAATTCCTTTATCAGCCACTTCCGGGCCGCACCAATACCGAAATTGGCTGCCTTCTCTTCTGACAGCAGGTTTCTGGTCTTAAAGCCCTGCAGCGCTTTGATGGTGGAAAGCAGGTTCTGCTCAGAGACCTGGTCAACAATTTTTCTTAAAAACTCATAGCCGTTGTTTTTAATCTCTTGAGCCTTTAACTGATGAAGCGTTAAAAATAAAATGATTAAAATATAAATTATCTTCACTCTAATAGTAAGCTTAGCCATTTTTATCTTCCTCACTTCAGGGACAACAAAATTTTTTAATTTTTCTGCGCTTTGACCTGGCCAGGTTATTTTTTTATTGGATATGGTGGTACAGGAGGAATATTTTGCTCTTTGGTTTTTAATTCTTCTAAAATCACATCGATAGCCTTATTTAACTGCTCATCAGTACCTTCATATTCTTTTGCCGGATCATTATCCACATAAATATCAGGTTCAACTCCCTCACCCTCAATTATCCACTGTCCCTGTAAACTATAAGGAGCAAATTCTGGCTTATTCAAATAGCCACCATCAATAATTGGCAGAGTGCCTCGAATACCAACCACTCCTCCCCAGGTTCTCTTTCCGATTAATTTACCCAACTGATAATGTTTGAACCTGTAGGGGAAGATATCGCCATCAGAAGCAGAAAATTCATTAATCAAGCAGACTTTTGGGCCCATTATGAGCGCCGCCGGGTCCCATCTGGGAACTGACCCACGGGCAATTTCCACAAAAGCTGCTTGCCTGGCCAACCTTTCAATCAATATTGGAGAAACATTACCTCCGCCGTTGCCACGGACATCAATAATCAAGGCCTTTTTATCTCTCTGAGAATAAAAATGCTTAAAAAATTCATTAAGTCCCGGAACACCCATATCAGGAACATGAATATAACCGACCAGTCCTTTAGTAGCTTTAGAAACGATCTCTGCATTCCTTTTAACCCAGTTGTAGTAATAAAGGCTGTTTTCCCGCTCAATAGGAACAACTACTACCTCTCTTGCCCCTTTTTCCACCGGTTGAGAATTAACTTTAAGCGTTACCTGTTTCCCGGCTTTATTCAATAAAAGCTGATAAATATCTTTGACCTGATTTACCGCTTTCCCGTCTACCGATAGAATATAGTCGCCTTCTTTGACCTTCACTCCCACTTCAGTTAAGGGCGAGCGCAGTTCAGGATCCCAATTCTGCCCTTCCAGAATTTTCTTTATCTGATAATAACCGCTATTTTTATCCCTTTCTAACTCAGCTCCTAACTGGCCAACACTTATTCGGTTGATTTGAGGCAAATCCCCGCCTCCCACATAGGTATGACCGCAATTCAATTCCCCAATCATTTCACCAATAACATAGGTTAAATCAGCCCGATGATTAACAGCTTTGGCCAGAGGTTCATATTGAGACCTGACTTTTTCCCAATCAACACCTTGCATATTAGGAGCATAAAAGAAGTACTTCATCTGGCGCCAGCATTCATTAAAAATTTCAGCCCATTCCGCCCGCCGGTCAAGCATCATCTCCAACCCGCTCAGGTCAAGCTTTTCTTCAATTTTAAATGGAGCCACTGGCAGGTCAATTATGGCGTATTCCTTTCCCTGAGCAACTAACATCTTCTTATGATCAGCAGAGATGACATAACCGGAAGCGCTGCCCAATTCCTTTTCCTCTCTTTTAGCCAAATCATAATATTTAAGAATGCTCCGCCGCTCAGCCATTGATCTTTTAAGATAATAAATCCTATCTCCCACCGATGTAAGGGCAAAATAATCAGCTACTTCAATGGGCAAAGCCACAATTCTGTCTTTTAACCCTTCTTCATCCACTCTGACCACGACTTTCTCCGCTGCCGCCTGGGGCGCAGCTGCTTTTTCTTTTTCAGCTTTTTCACCTTTAACTGGTTCTACCGTTGCTGCGATTTTAACCTCATCGCTTCTTGGTTCAAAAGGAGATTTAACATCTGCCCTCAGTGTAACCAGGTAAATCCTGGACATAGAAAGATAAGCGGGTTCAAATTCGGTCCGGCTATAAACTGGATTAAAATCCCGATCGGAAACAAAAAATAGATATTTCCCATCAGAACTAAAACAGGGAGAATAAGAAGAATACCAATAATCAGTTACTTCAATGGTTCGGCCACTGGTCAGGTTATAAAGATAAACTTTATCCACATAATTCATTTCTTCCTGGGAAAAAGCAATCCAGTTAGAATCAGGAGACCAGGAGTAATCATGTATTTCCCAGACTTTACCTTTAGCCACCTCTGTTATCTGTTTCCTGTCAATATCAACAAATCGGAGACGAAACAGGCGATCGGACCAGAGAATCTTTTTGCTGTCGGGCGACCAGAGTATCGAATACAAATAGGAGTCAGAATTAAAAGTCAGCTGGGTAGGCTCGGCAGAACCATCTTGGGGCATTATATAAATCTCATCTTGCCCCGTTTTATCAGAGATAAAAGCAATCCAGCGTCCATCTGGTGACCAGGAAGCTTCACGTTCATGAACACCAGAGGTATTGGTGAGATTGCGAGTATTACCATTCTTGGCTGGCACAGTAAAAATTTCCCCTCGAGCTCCAAAAAGAGCTCTGGCTCCGTCCGGAGCCAAATCCACACTGGTAATTTTTTCAGATACCTTAATTAATTCCGGCCTTGAAGCCGATTGATCATCAGCAATAAAAACAGGGATTTTACTGACCTTTTCCGAAGCTAAATCCAGCTTATAAAGATAACCTCCATTTTCAAATACAATAGCATCTGGCCCAAGGGAGGGAAATTTTATATCAAAATCTTTAAAATCTGTAACTTTCCTGGTGTTTTTTGTGGCCAGATCATAAACATAAATATTAAAGCGCTTATTTTCATCGCGATCAGAAAGGAAATAAATTCGGTTTCCACTCCACATTGGAATTATATCCGAGGCCGGGTTATTAGTGATGTTCTCTATTTTTTTAGTTTTAAAATCAAATATCCAGATATCATCAGCCATACCGCCACGATATCTTTTCCAGGTGCGGAATTCACGGAAAATTCGATTATAGGCAAGCTTGGAGCCATCAGGAGAAAAAGAACAGAAGCCGCCACGGGGCAATGGTAGTTCCTCCGGCGTCCCGCCTTCTCTTGGTACCAAATAAAGCTGTCCGTTAAAATCATTCCATTCAGCCATCCTGGANCGGAAAACAATATTCTTGCCGTCTGGCGTCCATCCCATAACAATATTATTCGGACCCATTCGATCAGATATATCATCGCGGCTCAAAACAGGAGTATAAGTTAGGCGAACCGGCACTCCACCTTCGGCCGGCATAAGATAAACTTCACGATTACCATCGTATTCAGCGGTAAAAGCAATGTACTTACCGTCAGGTGAAAAGCGAGCAAAAGCTTCATAGCCAGGATGGGAGGTCAGCTTGCGAGCTATGCCGCCAGAAACCGGAANAGAATATAAATCTCCAGCATAAGAAAAAACCACTGTATCTTTATATATGGCCGGAAACCGTAAGACCCTGACTTCTTCTGATGCCGCCCAGAGGTTAAGGCCAAAAGAGCTTAAAAATAAGACCAATATTACAAATAACCAGAAATAATAAAGCTTCCTGCCTGATGAATTTTTCATAATTTCCTCCTCTTTCTATCAAGTTTTAATTTTATTACTCTATTTATCATTCTGGCAAGGTATTTTTTTGAAGCCCCCTGGCTTTTTTGATTTGCCTAACTAACTTAATGCCCTTCCTTTTTTATCCTTTTTTCCAGCTCAGCCAGAAAACTTTCTTCCACTTTGAAGCCGGCTTTTAACGCCTTCTGAGCAAACTCAAAACTCAAATCATATCGGCCCTGATGGTAATAAATCACAGCGATATTATTAAAAATAATACCATTGCGAGAATCTTTTGGAGCAAGAGAAATAATCTTTAAAAATAGTTCCAGAGCTCTCTGCTCGTTATTAAGCGATAGCTCAACTGTAGCCAGATTCATCAGGGCGTCTCTATCCTGGGAATCAATCCTCAGCGATTGTTCTAAAACCTGCCGAGCTTCTTCCAGCTTGTTCTGCTGAGCTAAAGCTATACCCAGGTTATTGTAAGCTAAGGCTAAGCCTGGTTCTTCATTCACTGCCCGCCTGGCCGCCTCTTCTGCTTTCTTCCACTCTTTTCTATTCATATAAGCATAACTCAAATTAACCCAGATGGTCGGGTTTTTATAGCCAAGTTCCTGAGCTTTCCTCAGATGGCTAATAGCTTCATCCCATTTTTTCATTTGAAGATAATAAAGGCCGAGCCCAGCATAACCCTCAGCAAAATTTGGTTGCAGCTCTATGGATTTAAGGAAAAACTCCTTGGCTTCTTCCCATCGCCCGAAATCTGAAGCTATCACTCCCAGGTTGTACCAGGCTTTCTCATAATCTGGATCAAGTTTCAGAGCTTTTTGATACTCGTCCCGAGCCTCATTCAATTTGCCTTCTTGACGCCAATAATTGCCCATAAGATTATGGGCAGAAGCCAGATCAGGATCAAGTTCCAGGGCTCTTTCAATACTCTGACGGGCTTTTACTGTTTGTTTTAGANGGAGATAAAGATCNCCCAGATTAGAAAAGGCCAGAGCAAAGTCGGGGCCGAGTTCAGTAGCCAGCCGGAGCTCTTTTTCCGCTTCTTCCAGCCGACCTTGCCTTAGAAAAATTTCGCCCAGATTGTTATGAGCTTCAATAAATTTAGGTTTCCAGCGAAGAGCTTCTCGATAAGCATTTTCAGCCTCCTTAAGCTGATTAAGTTTACTATAAGCAATTCCTAAATTAAAAAGTTTCGTAGGACGCTGAAAATCATTTTTTAATAGCGAATGATAAATGGCCACCGATTTTTCTATTTCCCCCGATCTTCTCAGAGCAATAGCTTCCAGGTTTAAACCTTCAAAATCATCAGGATTAAGTTTTAAGCCCTCCTCACAATATTTAATTGCCTGCTGATAATCTTTTTTTTCCAGCTCAATCTGAGCCAGCATTAGAAAGCAGTCGCTGAGGCAGCGAGCGGTAGTCAGGTTTGACAAAGAAGGACCGGCACTGACCGCCCGGGCTGGTTCATTGAAAAGCCGATCTATCCCCTCCANCCGCCGTATTCTTTCCCTTATTTTTAAATAANAATTTTCCAGCTCAGGCCGAATTTCAGCCGGGAAAGGAAACTTATAAGGTTTGAAGCTGCGGTTTCTGCCAAGTTTTATTATAGCCAGGCTATAAGAATCAAACTGCTCTCCTTCTCCATAGCAGTTCATAATAGAATCAGATAGGGGCACGTGGACTGCACCAAAAACATGGCCCAGTTCATGGGCCAGAAGCCGCCTGAGCTTTTCCCTNTGAGGGTTAAAAATTATAACCACCACCCCCGCTCTGAAAACAGAGATTCCGGAATATTCCCGGTCCATATTTTTCTGAGAAGTGATTGCCATCAGAAGATCCGCCTCTCTATTCTCAAAGGAAAAATCCAGGCTTTCAGCCAGTGCTGCCACACTTTTTAAATTATTATCTGAATGCCAGTGAGACCACCCTGAAATATGAAACCTTAGACCAAAAAGTTTTTCAAATTCGCTGGAAACTTCATAAAGTGCCTCCTCAACCAATTCTTTTCCATGGGGAATAGAGGAAAACTCTTCATCAGCCAGCATCTTGATATTAATATCTCTTAGTTCGGCCGCAGTGGAGCGAAACGTACTTTCCTGGCCGTTCAATCCTGAAAAATTAAAAAAAATAAGGCATAAGCTCAAACCAGGAAACAAAATCAAGCGCAAGAAATTTTTAAATTGGAGCATTTATTGTTCCAACCTCATCTGAAATGTCGCCGTTATATTAATGTCATCAATTTAATTTATTTAGCAATTTTCCCTGGACGGCTTTTTATCGGAGCCTGAGGTGAAAAAGGTCCCAGCTCATCCGAAGTGGCTATTACCCGGTTGTAGCAATCCAGAGCCTCCACTCGATAAAAATAGATTTTCCCCTTATCCAGATATTTGTCAATATAAACCAGATGATCATAGCTGAAGTCAGCCTCACTGAATTCATGGCGGAGTTCATAGCTGCCGCTACTTTCCTTTCGCCACAGTCGATATTTAGCTACAGAATAGGGTGCTGCTTTGTTAACCACTATTGTTATCCGCCCATAATCCCTTCTAATTATCCAGGCTTTTTCCGTTCGCCGTTCAACTTCCAGGCTAATGGTAATAACAGGGATAAAGCCGCTGCCTGAAGCAGTAAAAGAAGCAGTCGAGTTGTCGGGATCATTACTTAACAGATTAAAAGAAGCACTGGCCGCTCCTATAGCTGAAGGAGAATATTTAATGGTAATAATTTTTGAGCTGAAAGCAGGAACTGTAAAAGGAACAGCCGGGCCTCCATAAGTGAAATCGCTTGAACCGGAGGCTCTGGAAATCTGACTAACAGTCAAATCTGCTCCCCCGTCATTATATATTATCGTGGTGCTGGTGGCAGAAGTGCAAACATTCACCTGACCAAAGGAAACGCTGGCTATAGGCACTCTCAATTTTGGTTTATTTTCGGGTGTGGTTACAAAAGCTTCATTGGAATAGTCAGAATCACCGGCGCTATTATAAGCTTTTACCCGGTAATAATAGCTGGTTAATTCAGAGACACTGTTATCAAGGTAATTTGAAATATTGGCAGAAACCGTCCCTATCTGGATCCAGTTGCCACCGGCTCCTGTTTTCCTTTCAATTTTAAAACCATCTTCATTATAAGAATTATCAGTCCAAATCAAACTCACCCCGGTAGCCGAAATGGCTTGAGCCTGCAAATTGCTTGGAGTCAAAGGAATAGTCAGAGCTGGCGTAGTAACAGAAACTTCATTAGAGGCAGTTGAANCGCTATCATCGAAAGCAAAAACTCGATAACTATAGGTGGTGGTCTCTACCACACTTCTATCTGAATAGGAAGTTACATTAGCTGCCAGTGTGACCAGAGACATCCAGTTTCCACTACCGGATTTTCTTTCTACTCTATATCCGGTTTCACCTCTGGAATTATCTGTCCAGGTAAGATCAACCTGGCGTTCATTTATTACCTTGGCAATCAAATTGGATGGAGCCGCCGGCCTGGTCAGGACACTAAGCTCATTGGAATAAAGTGAGTCACCAATATCGTTATAGGCTTTAACCCGATAATAATAATTAGTAGCTTCACTCAGCCCGCTGTTTTTGAAAGTGGTAATATTAGCTCCTACTGTGCCTATCTGATTCCAGTTACCTCCTGAACTATCTTTTCTTTCAATTTTAAAACCATCTTCATTGCTTGATTTATCGTCCCAGGCTAAATTGACTTCGGTATCAGAAACGCTTGTTTGCCTAAGGTTTTGAGGCGGTAGAGGCGGCAGCTTAACATAAATATTGCTGATAAAAGCATCTTCAGATAAATAACCCACTCCACCACCCGGTTTGGTGAAAGGTCCAATTAGCACCGGAAAATCGAGGGAACGGGTAAAACCGGCCACATAGATATTACCGTTTCCATCAGCAGTTATTCCATTGGCTTCTTCTAAATCTGAACCTCCTAAAAAGCTGGAATAATAATAACCCTGCCCATCTGTCCGTAAAACGCTAAAAAAAGCATCACGATTTCCGTGGTAAGTTAAATATGGCCCAGCAGTCACAGGAAAATCGCTGGAATCAGTAGCCCCGGCTAAATAAACAATACCGGTAGAATCAATTGCAATTGATAATCCAAAATCATCGGCTGAACCTCCAAGATAACCACAATAAACTAATCCCGAACCGGTGGCATTCACCTTGGCTACAAAAGCATCAGAACCGCCATTATAGCTGGAATCCGGTCCAGCAGTTACAGGAAAGCCACTGGCTGAAGTGGTTGTTCCTGTTACGTAGGCATTACCCGAGCCGTCAACGGCAATGCCCGAGCTGTAATCATCCGAACTGCCACCAATATAACCACAATAGTTTATCAGAGAACCGGAGGAATCAATTTTAGCCACAAAGGCATCCAGTCCCCCGGATTGGGTTAGCTTAGGGCCATTTTTCACCGGGAACTGATTACTCGGGGTAGAGGCGGTATATCCGGTAATGTAGGCATTGGCATTAGCATCAACAGCAATGGAAGTTCCGACATCATCTCTGGTGCCGCCAATAAATCCACTCCAATCAAGCTGAGAACCCGAAGCCGAAACTCGAAGCACAAAGGCATCTTTGAGGCCATTATAACGAAGGGAAGGACCTAATTTCGCAGGAAAATCAGAAGACTCGGTTGTCCCGCACACATAGGCTCTGCCCAATTTATCTACAGCTAAAGCTGCGGCCACATCAGCTGATGTACCTCCAAGGTAGCCGCTGTAGATCAAGTTGGTGCCGGATGGATTTATTTTGGCGATAAAACCATCACTGTATTGAGTAATGTTTCCATGATAACTGGTATATGGACCCACCACGGTGGGAAAATCAGGAGATTTGGTAAAACCGCATATGTAAGCATTGCCCTGGTCATCAACTGCAATCCCATTACCAGAATCATCATAACTTCCACCGAGATATCCACAGTACAGCAGAGCGTTGCCAGAAGGATTTATCTTAGCGATGAAAGCATCAGTACCCAGAGCGGGCCCATTAAAGGTTGAATCGGGGCCCACAGCTACTGGAAAATCATAAGAAGCTGTCCAGCCTGTTAAATAGGCGTTGCCAGAGGCATCGATGGCTATGGCCAGAGCCCGGTCATTAGATGAGCCACCAAGATAGCCGCTGTAAATCAATACGGCCGGATCAATGTATAAAGTCTGGCTCTTATCATAGCTTCCTAACTTAAAAGCATAAGTCGCCTTAATCATATTATCATCATCTTCAGCCTGGTCCAGAATCTCATAAGCTATTGGAATGTAAATTTTCTTTCCATTTTTCAACTGATAAGCTACTGGCTTTTCATCGATGAATTTCCCGACTGGCGTAATAACTTCAAGTTCTCCTCCTTCTTTCAGATTAATTCCCGTAATTCCCTCATATCTTAACTTGATGCAGGATGGCTCTGCTTCAGGGCTGACTTTAAATTCAAATTTCAGATGGCCGTTCTCACCGGAGAAATTTAAATCTATACCGGACCAAATCTGGGGATAAGAAATGCTGTGATAAGTAGGAAGGTCGGTCAACCAATTTTGCCTGGAACCTTTAAAATATGAAACTCTGGCTTCAGCTTGCTTATCTCCAGCAGGCCTCACCTTATGATTAGCTTCAACCAGTTTTAGCCTTATTGCCCAGCGGCTCCAGGTCATTCCTGATGCGTCCAGTTTATTATCTTTAGAATCGCTATAGATAGAGGCAGAGCCGGAAACAAAACTACCTCCGGTCAGATTTTGCCCTATATTTCTATCAGGATTATTTAAGACAATGGTAACATCCTCAGGACTAAAATAGACATTCTTATCCCGCCCCTGAAGATAAAAATAAACTCGTTGATCAAGCTGTCCTTTGTTGGGAATAAAATAAAATGGCAGTTTTATTTCTTTTAGAGCAGCGGACAATGCCTGGGCCTTACCTGATTTGGATAAAATTAATGATTGCTTTTGACCATCAGAATGATTCGGCCGAATCAATTCGTAGGCAGAATTTAAATTAATAGCGGTTAGAATTCCAGCTAAAATTAGGAATACTAAAAAAAATAATTTCTTTATTTTCATCTTTATTCCCCTTTTTTATAAATCAACCTTTATTACCAACCTTTTTCTTCTGTTTTTAAGATAACAGGGGCTCGAGTCCACTGTCAATAAAAATTATCGTCAGAATGATATCTTTTTTATCAATTTTCTTTCTTTTAACTCTTGACAGAAGCAGGCTATATATATAACTTAATTCAGTAAAAGGCAGTGTAATTAAAACCAACTGGAGGTTTTCTCCTGGAGGCTGAAAAAAATGAGCGATTCGGATGGAAGTTATAGTAGCCAGAATCATCCGAGCTCAGGTTTAATGCCTGAAGGCCGGGGGGTTTGCGGTTTCGGCTGCTGCCGGCCCTAAGAACAATCACCTCCGGCCAGAACGCTCAGGAGAGCTGGCTCTGACGGAGGTGAATGTTGAAGACTAAAGAGGTTCTTCAGAAAACAGGTTATAAAGAACCGAATCAGAGGCTATCTGATTTCCTGGNNGTTAGCAACTGCCATCCTGAGTATAAAATTTTTTTATCTTTCAGTTTTAATCCTTGCCATAAAATAAAATTGCTTTATCAGGCAAGCTACTTTCTTATAACTGCTTTTCTTTATGTTTTTTATTTTCCTAACCAGAGGGAGCAATTATGGTGGTGAAAAAGAAAGGATTATGGGCAAGATTCTTCAACGGAGCCGGTAATAACCAGAAATCAGGCTCAACTTTTCTCCATCTTTCTGAATATGAGCAGAAGCTAATAGAGCTTTCTACCCTGCCTCTTGAGCAAGCCTTTTCGCGCCTGGAAACTTCAATTAAAGGTCTCAGTACTGATGAGGCCGAACACAGGCTTGATGAATACGGACCAAATGAACTTTCTCAGAAAAAGCGCTTGAGCTTTTGGGCCGATATGTTCCGGCGCTTAAAAAGCCCCCTGGTTATTCAGCTTCTGGCCATTGCCACTATTTCGGCCATTATTGGCGAAATAAAATCTGCTTTAATTGTCAGCGCCATGGTTATCCTAAGCGTTGGCTTATCCTATGTGCTCGATCGCCGTTCTTATTTGGCTGTTGAATCGCTGGGAAAAAGAGTTCAGTCGAGAACTCTGGTGATTAGAAATGGGCAGGAAACTGAGGTAAAAATATCTGAAGTTGTCCCTGGGGATGTGGTTGTCCTTCATGCTGGTTCAATAATTCCAGCTGACCTCCGCCTGATATCGGCTAAAGATTTTTTTGTTAGCGAATCCTCCCTGACAGGAGAATCAATGCCGGTAGAAAAAACGGCTATTCCTCCAGCCAATCCAGTACAATCAGCTATTGAACTGCCTAATGCCTGCTTTTTAGGAACTTTTGTCACCAGCGGCACGGCCAGAGGTTTGGTTATTAACACCGGTCAAAGAACTATTTTTGGGGCTATTTCTGAAAAACTTACTGAGGAACCACCAGAAACAAGCTTTGACCGAGGGGTCCGTAAATTTACCTGGTTGATGATTAGATTTATGGTAATTATGGTCTTTGCCGTTTTTATGATTGTCGGTCTTACCAAAGGCAACTGGCTTGAAGCTCTGCTTTTCGGTATCTCTGTTGCCGTTGGTCTAACTCCAGAAATGCTGCCGATGATCATTACGGTTAATCTGGCTAAAGGGGCCCTGTCAATGGCTAAGAAAAAAGTCATTGTCAAGCGCCTGCCGGCTATTCAGAATTTTGGGGCTATCAATGTTCTGTGCACCGATAAAACCGGAACTCTGACCCAGGACCGGGTGGTACTGGAAAAGCATGTCGATATTCTCGGGAATTCCAGTAAGGATGTTCTAAATTATGCCTATTTAAACAGCTACTTCCAGACAGGGCTTAGAAACCTGATTGATCGGGCCATACTTGAATATGAAGAGCTGGAAGTTGAGCAGAATTGTCGTCTGGTGGATGAGTTGCCCTTTGATTTTCAGCGACGCCGCATGTCAGTAGTAGTAGATTACGAAGGTAACCATGTGCTCATCTGCAAGGGAGCTGTTGAGGAAATTTATTCCTGCTGTACGAGCTATCAGATTGGCGATGAGGTTTATCCTTTAATTGATATGATCAGAGCCGATTTATTTGAAGAGGTAGAGCAGCTCAATAGAAATGGCTTCAGAGTATTGGGCATCGCCTATCGAGAATTTCCACGAACAAAAACAGTTTTCACCGTTGAGGATGAAAGTCAGCTCATTCTCCTGGGATATATTGCCTTCTTTGATCCGCCTAAAGGTTCAGCTTCAGAAGCNGTCAAACTGCTGAAAAAAGCTGGAGTAAAGGTAAAAGTTTTGACCGGAGATAATGGTCTGGTGACCGAAAAAATTTGCCACGAAGTGGGAATTGAAATAGATGGAATGATCAGTGGCTCTGATTTAGCCCGGCTTTCTTCAGAAGAGTTTTTAAAAGCAGTCGAAAATAATAATGTCTTTGTGAAGCTAAGTCCCGTACAGAAGGAAGAAATTGTTGAAGCTCTGCGGAAAAACGGTCAGGTTGTCGGCTTTTTGGGAGATGGGATAAATGATGCTCCNGCGCTTAAAGCCGCTGATGTTGGAATTTCAGTGGATTCTGCTGTAGATGTAGCTAAGGAATCTGCAGATATTATTCTTCTGGTAAAAAGTTTGTTAGTTCTGGAAGAAGGCATTATTGAAGGAAGGCGAGTTTTCGCCAATATTATTAAATANATAAGAATGGCAGCAAGTTCCAATTTTGGCAACATGTTCAGCGTCGTGGGTGCCAGTTATCTTCTGCCATTCTTGCCTATGAGGCCTGTTCAAATTTTGACCAACAATCTTCTTTATGACTTTTCTCAAACTGGAATTCCCACCGACCGGGTAGATGAAGAGCTGATTGCGAAACCCAGACGCTGGGACATCGCCAGCATCAAAAACTTTATGATTTTTATTGGACCAATAAGTTCCATTTTTGATTATGCGACCTTTGCCCTGATGTGGTTCTTCTTTCACTGTAATGCCTATCTCCATCCAGACCTGGCAACTGGGCAAAAAGAATTCTTAGCCAAGCTTTTTCAGACCGGCTGGTTTGTGGAGTCATTACTCACACAGACCATGATTGTTCATATAATCAGAACAAAAAGAATTCCATTTATCCAGAGCCGTCCATCCTCTCATCTTCTGATGACCACATTGATTATTATGGCCATCGGAGCCTGGCTACCTTATTCGCCTTTTGGCCCCTCTTTGGGAATGGTGCCGCTGCCTGGAATTTACTGGCTCTGGATTGCCTCTTTTCTTTTAGGCTATTCTGTTCTGGCTCATCTGGTCAAAACCTGGTTTTATAAACATTTTGGAGGTGATTGATGGATACCTTGCTTGATGCTTTGCAAGAAGGACGACTTTTTGAGCTTCCGGAAAATGATAAAACTCATGCCCTGCAATTTCTGGCCCATGTAATTGAAGCTTTTCCCGAAACTCCAGCCGGCACCGATGTGGTTGGATTAGTCTTAAAGAGAGAAGAAGCAGCCAACACCGGTCTGGGAAAAGGCTGGGCTTGCCCCCATGCTCGAGTTCCTTATGAAGAGGATTTAATGTGCGTTATCGGCTGGAGCCCGAGCGGCATTAATTACGGAGCACCTGATGGCCAGCCGGTTTCCATAATTGTGATGCATGTGGTCCCGGATAACCAGCGCAGTCATTACTTGAGGGAAATATCAATTTTAGCCAAGGCCCTTTCCCTCTATAAAGATGTGGAAAAAATCCACCAGGCTAAAAATCTGGATGATGTCCGCCTCTATTTACTGGAGATGATTGAAACTACCAAAATGGCTGCAGGTCCTGACGCTCGGGCTAAAATGATCAGCCTGCAGACCAAGGCCGCTGCTCCAGCTTTTCCCTTGCCCGAACTTAACAATTTGCTGGTTGAACCGATAACCATAATTGCTGGACCCGGATTAAAGCCGATAATTTTATCGCAGAATCCCGCTTTGACTGACCAGTTAGAGTCCTGGCCAGATCTGGTTGAGAAATTGGAGACAGAGGGGGTTTATCAAAATGGAGGATGGCGAATTATGCGCCGCAGCGCCACTGCCTATCAACGGGGGCGAGTGGTTTATGATTGCCTGGCTATTAAGATTATTGCCGGCAGTTCTATAAAGTAAGGTAGAACTATAAAAAAGTTCTACAGATAATGTCTCTTATAGCTTTTTATGATAAATTTATTATGTGGAGAACATTAGAAAAGATAATTTTTCAGTCTATGTTTTATGGTGGTTTAATGGCCTGTTGCTTATGGCCAGCTGGATAATGGCTTTTTATGCCTATCCCCGGCTTCCCGCCAGAATACCTTATTGGCTCAATCTGGCCGGAACAAATCTCATCAAATTAGCTAAAAGCCCTTTCTTTTTCCTCTATCCGATTTTCCAAACAGCCTTTGTCCTGGTTATCTGGTTTGCCCGTCAAAACTGGATAAAAAAGCCAGAATTTCAAGAACTCCAAACAAATAATGAGGAGAAGCCAGAAGCCCTGGCAAAAATATCTTCTTCTATTATTACTCCCAGCTTGCTGAAAAAATTGCAAAACCTAAAAAAAGAAATTGTCCTGCTTTTTATGATTTTTATTAATTTAATTTTCATCCATCTTGAGCGGAGCCTTATCTGGCTGGCCCATAATTTAAGCGCCGGCGTCAATAAATATTATTTCTTTTCACTTTTAATCATCCTGCTGCTTCTTGTCCCTTACTATCGATTTCGCCGCTCTCTTCTAATAAAAATGGAAACAAAGCAATAAGATTTTGGGCTACATACCGGAAGGTTAAGCTAATAAGCACAATTCAATTCATTGCCAGAATGATTATTTTTACCGCCACAGCAGAAAAATTAAAAATTTAATTCGGCCCCTTTTTTGAATTTAAATAACAGCAATTTTATTAAGTCTGTGAAGAAAAGTGTTACTAAAAAGGCATAACCCAGAACAAGAAGGACATAGGTAAGCTGAACCTTAGCCACAAATATTCCAGTTGCTACTATGAAGGTGGCAATAATCAAATCCATAATAATAGAAAACAACAGGGTTGAGCTCGGAAGAGAATGGAAAAACATTTTCCTTTCTCTAAAATTCAGGATATTAAGAATGCCTGAAACCAGGAGCAGATAAAACATTAATGACTGTACCTGCTCAAACTGGAGAGGTAGAAATTTTATCATCAAATACATAGCCAAGAAGAGTTCCAGTATTTTTAATGAACCGAAAATTAAAGCCAGCAGCACTAATTTCTTTATGTCCCATTTTTCTGGCTTTTCCCCGGCAGCCAGTTTATCAGTGGCGATGGAGATGGTAACAAAATCAAATAGAAAGAGCATCAGGATCATAGCCACTGGAGTTATCACTGGTCGACCTAAAATCAAAGTGGCTACAGATACAAAGAAAACTATCTGGAAGGTTTTGACCACTTTATTAATAATCCACAGAATTATTCTTCGATATATTTGTCTTCCGGTTAAAATTAGATCAGCAATATTGGAAAGCCCGGGTTCGGTTAAAATGACTTTGGCTGCTTCTCTGGCTATATCCAGAGAATTACTCACAGCAATGCCCAGGTCAGCTTTTCTCAAAGCCGGGGCATCGTTTGCTCCATCGCCGGTCATTCCCACAATATGCTTTCGCGATTGATAAAAATTTACCAAATTGAATTTATCTTCTGGCAGAACTTCGGCAAAAACTTCAGCTTCTTCTGATATGTGGCCCAACTCAGATTCATTTTTCTTCCAGACAACCACACTTTCTTTAAGCCCCACAGCCTTGGCCACCTGGCTGGCTATCAGTTGATTATCGCCAGTGATCATTTTTACCGAAATCCCGAGTTTTTTTATCGTAGCAATAAAGTCCCTGGAATCACTTCGAGGATAGTCAAAAAAGCTTAACAATCCAATAACTTCGGGAGAGCCACCCTCTTCTTTTACTGCCACTACCAAAGTTCTTCGACCGGCTGAAGCCAGAGAGATAATTTTCTCTTCAATTTCTTTTTTCTTGCTGGTAAGAGGCAGATTCTCAAGTATTACTTGAGGCGCGCCTTTAATTACTTCTATCTTTTTGCCTTGATAGATAACTTTAGCCCGAGCAACTTTGGTTTCTGGATCGAAAGGAATAAAATCAAGAAGGGTAATTTTTTCCTGGTCTGAGGCGAGTTTATAATTTATGATGGCTGAGTCTATTGGGTCAAGAGTCACCTTATCAGAGGCTGCTCTGGCCAGTGTTATGACCTGATTCTCTGAATAATTATCATCTACCGTGATTACCTCACTGATCTTAATTTTATTTTCGGTTATGGTCCCGGTTTTATCTAAACAAAGCACATCCATCATAGCACTGTTTTCAATCCCATCCAGCTTTCTCACCAGAACTCCTTTTCCAGCCAGCTCCAGACTACCCAGGGAAAGAGATAAAATTGTCATAGCCGGAAGAGCCACAGGAATGGAAGCAATCAATAAAGTTAAAATTATAGGTAAGGTACCTCTAAAGGGCATTTTACTTAAATCAAACTTAATTAAAACTGCAGCAATAAAAAGAGAATCAACCAGCAGCAATCCTTTAGTAACGCTCATCGTAATTTCTTCGATGATTAACCGCGGTCGAGCTTTTTCAATCAATTCGGCAGTACGACCAAAGAAAGTTTTAAGACCGGTAGCCGTTACCCGGCAGAAAGCCTGGCCTCTGGCTATGAGACTTCCAGAAAATACCTGAGCCCCAGCACCTTTCTCTACAGGAATTGACTCTCCAGTAAGAGGCGATTCATCCGCCAGCACTTCCCCTTCAACGATGAGAGCATCTGCAGGAACAATATCGCCAGCCGCTACTTTAATGAGGTCATCAGGAACAAGCTCGGTTGAAGCTAATTGCTGCCAGGAGCCATCGCGGAGAACTTTAACCCTCACTGTTATCCTTTTTTTGAGTGCCTCCAGGGCTTTCGAGGCTCTGAATTCTTGAATAAAACCAAGAGCGGCGTTAAATAACAGAAGGGCTGCCATAACTGCTGCTTCCAAATAATTTTTCAGAAAAATTAGAATGAGCAGCGAAGCTTCAATGATGAAAGCTGAGAGACCGGTCAGGCGCTTTAAAAAATCTAANAGNGGGCTNGGCCTTTTTTCCATAATTTCATTTGGCCCAAATTCTTCTCTCCTTTTCTCAGCTTCGGATGTAGTTAATCCATTTAAAAGAGTCATAGCGGCTTCCACCTTTTATGAAATTATTTTTTATTATAAGATAATAAAAACAATAAAGAAACCAAGGAGGGGAATAATGAAGCGAAGGAAATTTGTTACAGAAATTCTCGCTGCCATTCCCCTGGTAGCAGGCGTCAAGCTATCAGGAAGGATTGGTAGAGAAAAGATCACTTTGCCCTCCCCTAAAAATATTATGGAGGAAAAGGCGATGAAATCCAAAGATTCAAATGTCCTGAAGCCGATTGAACTGCCAAAACCAGAAAAAGCCGGCGGGAAAACCGTCCTGGAAGCTCTGTGGTTGAGACGAACAATACGCAATATCAAACCTGACCCCTTGCCACCGCAGCAACTTTCCAACTTGCTCTGGGCTGCTTTTGGAATTAACCGACCAGAAGGTAATCTAATTAGGGGTAAACCCGGTCGCACAGCAGCTTCGGCCAGCAACTCCCAGGAGATTGACCTTTATGTCGCTTTGCCTGAAGGAGTCTACCTTTATGACGCCAGTCACCATCGTCTCGTTCCGGTAATAGCAGGAGATTTCCGAGCTCGAGCCGGTCGTCGAGGAGCAGAAAAAGCACCGGTAAATATTTTCTTTGTGGTCGATCTAAGCCGCTATGTAGCAGAAGGCCAGCCTGACCCGAGGATTAAAGATCCTGAAGTCCAAAAGTCATATTATTATGTGGCTACCGGTTTAATTGCTGAAAACATCTACCTCTATGCAGCCTCAGCCGGTCTGGCAGCCTGGTTCCACAACTGTGATCGTGAGAATACTCCCAATGAGTTCAAACTTAAGCCTGAGCAAAAGGTTCTTTTTGCCCAATCTGTTGGTTACCCAGCGTAATTTAAGAAAGATAGGCAAAAGCAGAGATTCTACCCAGTTCCTCTTTTCATCAGAGATAATTCGCCAAGTTTTCGCCTCTGATACATTATTTTGTTATCATCTATCATCCGCTATGAGCTTTTATCTTATTCACCGAAAAAATTAGGTAAATGAGTATTGTGTCCCCCGTTTTTTCATTTTATTTCAAAACTGGCATCGGTCTGAAGTTCTTTACCCAATTTTGCCCCTGAAATTATAAAATTCAATTTATAATGGCCTGGTGGAAGGGCTTCAGTTCTGATCTCCAGCAAAAGTTTCACCAGGTCTTCTTCTCGAATTTTATGCAGAATTAAAGACTGGAGATTTTTTATTTCATCTCCTGATTCATTCCTCAGCTGCACTTTAACAGCCAGTCCATCTTCACTTCCAGCTGGGGCAATTAGCCTTAAGGCTGCAAAGATTCTTTCTGTACCAGCAGGAATCTGTCCCGCAATTGCTGAAAACGAGTCCCGGCTATAACCATAAAGCGAACTAAGAGCAGGGTCGCCGGGGGCAAAGATTTCTTTGGCCAGATTATCAGAAATCAGCAAAACCGGACTATCCAAAAAGGGGATGGCAGGCTTTCCGACAGCAATCTCCACTGTCAAACGGGCTCTGGCACTTCGGCCAGTCTCCATATTTCTGATGATGAGTATACAGTTATAAAGGCCAGGTCTGTCAGTAACCAGAAAAGAAGGCAGATAAAGGTTATAATCTTTCCTTTCTTTTTCTTTCCTGGCAATTCTAAATCTTTTAATAGATTCAAGGTCGCCGTTTTTATTAAATAAAAGAAGGTTGGCTTCCGTTTTGGAACCTAAAACATCAGTTAGAGCCTGCCGGCTTGCTCTGGCATAGATCATCGCTGCGGGCTTATTGCCATTTATAAAATTGATGCTGGCAGCTGGAATTTCTATGGGCAAAAAAGGAACGGCCGGCTCGTCATTTAGAGCTAATTCAATAAGATGGATTAATTTTTCAAATTTTGAATATTTGTTAAAAGGTTTGGGATCAAAATAACCTGCTTGAGCATAAACTTCATAGCCCTTTTTCTTCACCCTTACTTTAATCTTATGGAATTTGCCGTCCCAGTGCTCGTCAACCTGGTAACCAAGAACATAATAAAATCCGGTAGACTTGACCACTTCTTCTACCATTTTATCTGGACTGACTGTGCTGGCAAAAAAGTTGCCACCAGTTTCAGAAGCTAACTCTCGAAGCGATTCCGAGCCGCTGGAATCATTGGTCCCCGGAGGTTGCCCCGAAGGACCAGTTAGGTCCACCTGACCACTGGTTCCAGAAATATCTACAGCGTAGATGATGCAGCTGGAAGCCTTGAGCTCATTGAGGAGTCTCTCAAATTCATTTCTTAACCCAAGGTCAGGACGAGAACTATCATAATCTCTGATTTGGGCAGTAAATGTATCCACTGACTGCAAGTCTCCAACAATTGACCCTACGCTGCGGCCAAATAGCAACTGACGGGCAATGCCTCCAGAGAAAAGAATTATATTTTTATAGCCGGATACGGTGCGCAACACCTGAGCCAAATTGGTCAGGGCTAAAAGAAAAAGATGGGCCTGCTCTACATACTCCTGCCTGTCAGTCAAACTTCTCATTATGTGCTCCTGTTTCAGCGCTCTTCTACCCTGAACAGTAGAAAGAGTATCTTCTGGAGAAATATCTAAAGACTGGCGGGTTTGATTTCCACTAATTTCCGCACTTAGGTCAGATGGCTCTGTTAGGTAAAAATTAGATAGGCTGGCAGCCCGGCCGGTAGCATTTTTGAGGCCAAAATCCTGAAGTAAATGACGAATGCGGAAATGATCACTGGTGAGATATTCCTGGAGAGTAAGGCCACCGAGAGCTGAATAGGTCAGCAGAGAAATTTGATCGCCTGGCCGGATGACCTTATCCATAAACTGGAGAGCAGCCTCTTTAGCTTTTAATATGCCTTTGGCTTCACTGAAAGCAAAATCAAAGAAGAGAAAAAATTTTCGGTTAAGGGCGGGCTGGGAGGCAGGCGGTTGTGCTTGAGGCTGTGGGGCTATTCTATCGCTAATTTTATCGTTAATAGAGTGCCTTTCAAAATGGATAATGGAAACGGGCCGGTCATTATCAAAGACTTCAAAATCATCAGCTTTAAGGTCGGGGGCGGGCTGGCCGTTTTTGTCAGTAACATAAACCTGAATTAATTTAACCACCACCCTAACTGATATTCAGTTTGATCCCGCACAAATTGTTTAGCCTGTGGCTGCTGTTTCTGGAGATTAAATTTAGATAAAAGCGGTTGAAAGGCGCATAGCCGGCTGCTATCTTGCCCCAGTAAGAGAATTGTATTAACAAAAGCGGCAGGAAAAGCGTCAGGAAAATTCGAGATGATGGGCCACGCATAATTGACCCTCCACTTTTATAAATTTATTTCCGACAGAGTTAATGTCAAATGATTAAATATCAAATAACGATGGCCCTGCAGAAGAAGGCTTTGCTCGCTTTTTCTTTCTATTTATTAAATTATTAAACCTAATAATGAAATCTGGTAATCCGGACCAAATTTAAAAAACTAATATTTTAAAAATCACTCATAAATTGGGGTATGAGTATTGTGTCCCCCGTTTTTAAACTTGATGATGGAAGTGATGGTGAAGCAGAAAATGATAAATTTCGTTCAGGCTAAATTCAACTTTTCTGCGCACTGCTTCGGCTGTATTGAAGGCATTATGCGGGGTAAGAATGACGTTTGAATGTTTCAGCAGTTGCGCTACCAGCCAGGCTTTACTTGAGCTTTTTAATTGACCACTGCGCAGGGCCGAACCCACTTCAGGTTCATCTTCAAATACGTCCAGTCCCAGACCTCCGATATGGCCCTCTTCAACCAGCCTCAGCAGGTCTTCAAGCGGGGCATGTTCTCCACGGGCTATGTTGATAAAGATAATCCCCGGTCTGGCTTTTTTGAGCAGGTCGTAGGAAAAATAGTGGAAATTTTCTTCAGTTAGGTTCATAGCGCAAATGATGACATCGGCCCAGACCAGACCTTCCTCTCTATCCACATAAGAAACGAAGTCATGCCGTTTGACGATGTCTACTCCCCTGACCTCCATTCCCAATCCCCTGGCAATTCTGACTATTTCACCACCTATCCGGCCTACGCCTACCACTAAAAGCTTCTTGCCAGCGCATTCCACTCCGGTCAGGCCATCGCGGTTAAATTGACGGAACTGTTCCATCTGTTTTGGCAGGCTGCGCATCAGGGCCATCATCAGCAGGATGGCCTGCTCGGCTACAGCCCTGGTGGCGTATTCCTCAAGATAACCCAGAGCTACCGGACGGCCGATGGCTTTTTTATAGGCTTTCAGGTTGTCAAAGCCGGTCGTGCGGCTTAAAACTCCATCCAGCTCTTCCTGCCAGGTAACAGGAATAATCGATTGAGTTCGAACGCTGATCAACCGTGCGGGTGGGTGCTGGTGTCCGCTTTCCTGAATGGTTTTATCAGTCAGGCCAAAGGACAGACGGTTTCCGACCAGACTTTTTATCAGCCTGGCT
>JGI24721J26819_10002067_pt1 | contig 22289 bp, 24 predicted proteins | sample YelNatPaOPGAMG01_FD_26819 | JGI IMG/M metagenome (IMG submission 26819) | reverse complement strand
GGCTTTGATGAAGAAACAAAAAGAATGACATTAGAATCCATTCACCCAGGCTATACCATTGATGATATCCAAAAAAACACAGAATTTGAGTTACTCATAAAGCAACCTCCAGCAACAACACAACCACCTACACAAGAAGAGCTTAGGGTACTGCGCGAAGAAGTGGATCCATTTAAAGCCGTGATTGAAAGAAAAGCAGAATAATTTTTATAAAGGGAGGTTTTATGATTCAAGGCAAGACCAAAGATTTTTTATGGATTAGTGAAGGTGTCTTGGCTATTATTATTGCCGTACTTTTTTTTGCTAAGCTTCCAACTTTAACGGTATTTTTTACTATTTTACTTTTAGCCAATTTTATGCTAATTGGAGCTGGTTCAAGAGCGGATAAAATGTTTCTAGTCTATCCTTATGGAACATTTTTAATTATTTTTTGGGGAGGTTTCTTGGGTTTATTCTACTACTGGAAACTCTATTACAATGCAATCCCAAAAACGTTATTTTTAGGAATGCACCCTGGAACAGCTATTTTATGGATAGTCTTTCTGGTATTAGGAGGGTTTTTAACAACTATTCTCTCATACACATTACTTTTTGAAAAAAATGTAATTTCTCAAAAAGAATGGGAAGCATTTATTACTGATGTAGAAGATTTTAATAAAAAGCATGAACAAGCCAATGAAGAAAAACCAGAAGAAGAAATTAAGCAATAGGGGGGATTTATATGAAAACATTTGAGATAATTGTTGCACTGCTTTATGCTGCCATAATTTTATGGTGGGCGATAAGTGCCAAAAGACAAGCGGAAAAAAGTGGTTCTAAGTTTTTCGCTTCAAGTAAAACCTTTGGAGCGCTTGTTGCTGGCCTTGCTGCGGCAACTACCGGAATGAGCGGCTTTGGTTTTGTTGGTGGACCTGGTTTAAATTATAAATTTGGCTCCGCTGTTATGTATATGGGAATTTTCTTTACTGTAAGCTACGGCTTAATGATGTGGTTAAATGGCAAACCTATGAGAATGATGTCCGCAATCACAAACATTGAAACGTTTGCAGATCTAGGAGATGTTAGATATGGTAGTAGAAGTTTAAGATTTTTAATAGCCATAAATTTAATTATCTGCATATTCGCCTACTTAGGAGCGCAAATTTTAGCTGGGGGATACATATTAAATTCAATATTTGGAATTTCAGTAAAAGCTGGCGGCATAGCTTTGTTGATTTTTACGCTTATATATACTGTTTATGGTGGTATGGTTGGAAGCATAAAAGTTGATTTTCTACAAGGAATCCTAAAGTTATTTAGCATTATAGGAATAATTATTGGATTTTACTACATCACTGGAGGCATGGGTCATGCTACTATGACAATTGCATCAAGTAAACTATTTGGCCCACAATTCATAGACCCAATAGGACACCCAGATAATGTAATGTTACCTTTAGTTATGTCGTGGGTCTTTGTTTTAGCAATAGGTGTTATAGGCCAACCACACGTTAACACAAAGCTATACTCCCTAAAAAGTTACAAAAGTTTAAAAACATTTGGCTTAGTAGGTGGATTGGGTTATGGCATAATGAGCCTTTTGTATATTCTGCCTGGAACCGCGGTGCTTTATTTAGTGGCTTCTGGTCAAGTTAAACCATTTAAAGTGCCTGATGAAACTATATTTCACTTTTTTAATCATTTACCTCCAGTTTTAGCTATTATACTTTTTGCTGGACTTCTTGCCGCTACAATGTCTACTTCCAGTTCATTTTTAGTTATAGGCTCTTCAATTATCACAAGAGACATACCTAAATCATTCAATAAATCACTATCTCAAAAGAAAGAAGTGGTTTGGGGTAGGTGGGCGCTGATAATATTAACATTAGGAGCAGCCATTTTTGGACTATACGGTGGCTATCTGGTAGCCCTTTTAGGCGTGCTTGGGCTTGGAACATTTATAGCAGCATCACTGCCGGTTATTATTGGCTATCAATGGAAAAAAGCTTCTACTGAAGCTGCAATAATATCTGAAATAATTGTTTTGATTATGAGTATATTTGTATCTGTAATTTATGAGCAAGCGTTAAAACAAAAAATGCCAGGAGGAATTCCCGGCTACGCATATATGATTTTGATAGTTTTTTAATTATGATTTTTGTTTCTTTATTTACTAAAGGCTCTGCAGGAGACAATTTACCAGAAAAAATGAAACTTTATTTTAAACATATGGAATAAGTAAGGGGAATAAAATGCTAAAAGACAAAGTTTGTATCGTAACAGGTGCTGCAAGTGGTATTGGGCTTGCCATAGCTCAAAGTTTAACTAAAGAAGGATCTAAAGTTATAATGTCGGATGTTAGCCAAAATGCACTAGAGCAAGAAGCTAAAACATTACAAGCCGATTATTTTGTGTCTGATTTAAGTACGCAAAAAGGGTGTAAAGACTTAGTAGATTATACACTCCAAAAATACTCTAAAGTCGATATACTTGTCAACAACGCAGGCATACAGCATGTTTCTCCAATTGAAGATTTTCCTGAAGAGAAGTGGAATTTTATAATCTCTTTAATGCTTACAGCACCATTTTTACTTACAAAGTATGTTTGGCCATCTATGAAAGCGCAAAAATGGGGCAGGATTATAAATATAAATTCCGTGCATGGCATTAGAGCTTCAGAATTCAAAGTTGCCTATATTAGTGCAAAACACGGTCTTTCTGGTTTAACAAAAGTAGCGGCTTTAGAAGGTGCGCCCTATGGTATTACAGTAAACTCAATTTGTCCATCTTATGTTAGAACACCATTAGTTGATAATCAAATTGATGACCAGGCAAAAACTCACAATATCCCAAGAGAAAAAGTAATAGAAGAAATAATGCTCAAAAAAGCGGCTATAAAAAAACTCATTGAACCAAGCGACATTGCAGAGGTTGCAAAATTTTTATGCACAAGCACAGCAGATTATATTACAGGAACAATGATGACAATTGATTGTGGCTGGAGTGCTAGCTAATTATTAGAGGAGGTATCTTATGATCGATTTTACTTTCACACAAGAACAAAATGATTTTAGAAAGCAAGTTGCAGAGTTTGTAGAGGCAAAAATTGCACCTAAGGTTAAAGATATGGAAAAAAACAAAGGCGCAGACAAAGAGGTAGTAGAAGCTATAAAAGAAGCAAAGCTAACAGGCATATTTATACCAAAAGAGTACGGTGGCTTAGGACTTGGCTATGTAGCAAGACTTATTGCTTTAGAAGAAATCGCCAAAGTTNCCCCCGGTGTTTCCATGATGCTNCAGATTTTTGGTCTTGGCATTGAACCCATTCTAAAAGCAGGCAACGCAGAACAAAAACAACAGTACCTGCCNNNTCTTGCAAGTGGAGAAAAATTAGCTACAGTAGCCGTAACAGAAACCACTGGCGGATCTGACCCCACAGGTATAGAAACCACTTATACGAAAGAAGGAAACTACTATATATTAAACGGAAGAAAAATTATGCTTACAAATGCTCCTGTTGCCAATACATTTGTGGTACTTGCAAAAGATCCAAATAACCCAAAAGCGTTTTCCACATTTATAATAGAAGATACATTTGAAGGCTTTAAAAAGGGGGAAAGATTGGAATGAGATAGGTCTTCACGGTTGCAGTGTAGGTGAAATACTGCTTCAAAACTGCAGAGTGCCTCAAGAAAACTTGCTTGGCGAAGAAGGCAAAGGCATGAGAGTGGCAATGGGTGCTATAGGCGAAGTAGGCAGAAGCGGTATGGTAGGTGTGGGTCTTGGCATAATCTCTACTCTTTTAGAACAGTCTGTAAACTTTTCAAAAAAACGCATATTATACGGAAAGCCTATAAGCAACTTACAAACCATACAAAACAAAATAGCTCAAATGAAACTAGATTTAGAAGTCTCAAGCCTGCTTGGTTATAGAGCAGCAAGCATGCAAGATAAAGCCCAAAGATGCGACCTAGAGTTTGCAATGGCAAAGTACTATACTACAGAAGCTGCCCAAAGATGCGCAAAAATGGCTGTTGATATACACGGTGGCTATGGTGTGGTTGAAGAATCTATCGTTACAAGATTCTTAAGAGATTCTTTTGTGCTTGGACCATCTGCTGGTACATCTGATATTATGATGGTTATTATTGCAAGGGCAGCTATAGGATAGAGCAAAGCTTTGATTTATAAAAAATATTGACAAAATTTGTAAGTAAGTATAGAGAAAGGGGGGTGTATTTTTTAAAAAGGAGGCATTGAAATTGAAATTAGAAGAAGTTTTATCCAGTATAGTACCAATTAATGAAGAAATTTATGAACAAGCAAAACAAAGAACATCAAAACTGATTATGCCATATAGGGCTATGGGTTATTTGAATGATTTATCAGAACAATTATGCGCTATTTACTCTTCTATGTCTATAGAAATCAAAAAAAAGGCTGTATTTGTTATGGCTGCAGATCATGGTGTAGCAGAAGAAGGCACAAGTGCATACCCTCAGCAGGTTACTTGCGAGATGATAAAAGCTTTTATTCAAGGTAGCGCAACTATAACTGTCCTTGCAAGGTTAAATAATTGCTTTACGGTTGTTGCAGATGTAGGCACAAAATGCAACCTGTTAGAAACTAAACAAGTGGGTCAAAATCAATTCATAGTAAAGAAAGTCAAAAACGGCACAAATAACTTTTCAAAACAGCCTGCAATGACAAAAGAAGAAGCGTATAACTCAATACTAACTGGCTTTAATATAGCAAATGATTATATAACATCTCAAAAACTAGACTTAGTAGCAACAGGCGATATGGGCATAGCAAACACCACCGCAGCTTCTGCGGTTGGTGCTTGTATAACAAACAACACTGTAGAGCTAATGACAGGTAAAGGAACGCTAATTACAGACGATATGCTAAAAAATAAAATTGCTATTATCAAAAAATCACTAAAGACTCACAACCCAAACTCAAACGACGCAATAGATGTATTATCAAAGGTAGGCGGCTTTGAGATTGGCGCAATTGCTGGTGTAATTTTGGCTGCTTGCTACAATAAAATACCTGTTGTCATTGATGGTCTAATTTCAACTGCTGGTGCACTTTTGGCATATAAATTAAACCCATTAACAAAACAATACATGTTAGCAGGTCATTTATCCCAAGAGCCAGGTCATAGTTTAATGCTTTCTTATTTGGGTTTAAAACCTATATTACAATTGGATATGAGGCTTGGTGAAGGCAGTGGCGCTGTGCTTGCAATGCCTATTATTGAAGCAGCTTCTAAAATAATAACGCAAGTTGCTACATTTGATGAAGCGCATGTAACTAAAAGCGGTTTGTAGATACTTTTTGAGTAACTTTTTCTAAAGTATCACAAAAATCATTTGTAAATAAAAAATTGGTTTGAGGTAGCATAAAAATTCTACCTTCCAAAAAACCAAAAAAAACATGCTGAGCTAAATAGTTTCCAATTGCTATTTCTATTATTTTATAGTCAACATTTTTATTTTCATAAATACCAAGTATTTTAAAAACCAGTTCACTGTCTTTGTATTCTAATCTATCTAATTTGATAGGAAAATCGTATTTTTTGTAAAAAATTGGATCTGAGGTATATGTTTTTTGTAAAACTAGAGAGTAAAACACTCTGTTTAGGCGTTTCCATTTTTTTGCATACAATGTATCAAAATTATTTTTTATTTCAACAAAATATTTGTTTTTGGGTTTTAAGCCAAAATAATTTGCGATAATCGAACTATAAACGGCAAATGGGTAATTGTCTGTAACTACGTGTAATAAACCGTTTTGTTTAATTTTATCGGTAATTTTTTTAAATGTAATTTTGTTAAAAATAGAGTGTTGAATGCGATAAAATTTAAACCAGGGTTCTGGAAAATTTACATAGATGTTGTCAAAAAAGTTATTTTCAAATAGATCAATAGCATATTTCGCATCATAATTAANCATTTTNATATTGTTCAATTTTTNCAANCAGCAGCGATTTAAAGCTGCTAAAAAATCTCTTCCGTAAATTTCTATACCGTAAAAAAACTCATTTGTTTTTTGCTTTGCTAAGTTAAGCAAAAATTCACCCCTACCGAAACCAATTTCTAGATTATTAATATTTTTTTGTAGTTTAAACGGCTCTTTTTGNGGGAAAATTTTTTCAAAACAACCGCATAAGTTTAAATGTGTATTAGTAGGCTCTAAATTGTGAGAAACTAACTCTGCTTTAAGAAAATTTGCAATGTTTTTTGATAATACCAGTATTTCATTTTTAAGCTCATCTGTTACAACAGAACGTGTTGCTTTATTTAATTTAATAATCAATAAATCNTTTTTCTTGTAAAAATCTAAAAAACAATTAAATGGCTCATTTAGCGGCAAAACACCTCTATTTTTAGACACAAAAAGATCAACACAAACTATATCTTTTAAACTTTTATCTGTTTTTAATATTGCATGAGGCATATAAAAAGAAAGGGGGCAAAACCCCTAAAAATTACTTTTGCGCATTTTTTACGCTTGCTATAACCTTTAGTGGCAGACCCCAGATATTACAAAAGCCCTCACCATCTTTGTGTCTAAATGTATCGGAAGATTCGTAAGTTGCAAGGTTTTTATTATATATAGAATACGGTGATTTTCTAGAAACAGCTACAACAGAGCCTTTGTATAGCTTTATAGTAACTTCACCAGTTAAATTTTCACACAATTTATCCGCGAAAGCGTCTAGGGCTTCTCTTAGTGGTGAAAACCACAAACCATAGTAAACAAGTTCAGAATACTTTATAGCTAATTGGTCTTTAAAATGCATTGCTTCTCTATCAAGCACAAGCTGTTCTAAAGCCCTTTTTGCTTCAAGCAAACTAACAGCGGCTGGGGCTTCGTAAACTTCCCTTGACTTTATCCCAACAAGGCGATTTTCGATCATATCTATCCTACCAACACCATGATTGCCAGCTATTTCATTTAAGTGCGTAACTAAATCAACAAGCGGCATTTTATGACCATCAATACTGACAGGAATGGCTTTTTCAAATCCAATTGTTATATATTGAGGCTCATTTGGTGCGTCAAGTGCACTTTTTGTTAAAGAAAAAATATCTTCTGGGGTTTCTTGCTCAGGGTCTTCTAATATACCAGCTTCAATTGCTACACCCCAAATATTTCTGTCTATTGAATAAGGTTTTTCTTTTGTTATAGGTATTTCTATGTTGAATTTTTTGGCGTACTCAATTTCTTCTTCTCGTGATTTTAACTCCCAGTCTCTAACAGGCACAAGCACCCTAATGTCTGGCTTTAGCGCAACTGCAGATACATCAAATCTTACTTGATCGTTACCTTTGCCTGTAGATCCGTGGGCAATGGCATCCGCGCCTTCTTTAATGGCAATTTCAACGAGTTTTTTTGTAATAAGTGGTCTTCCAAGTGCTGTTGCAAGAGGGTATTTGTTTTCATAAAGCGCGTTCATTTTAAAAGCTTTCATTACATAGTCTTCTAAAAATTCTTTTCGAAGATCTTCTACATAAGCTTTTGACGCCCCAGTCTTTAGTGCTTTAGCTTTAATGGGTTCAAGTGGTTCGTTTTGACCTAAATCGGCAGTATAGGCTATAACTTCGCAGTTGTATTTATCCATTAACCACTTAATAATAACCGATGTATCAAGTCCACCAGAATAAGCCAAAACTACTTTTTTTACACTCATATTTTACTCCTTATTTAATAAATTAAAAATTATTGCCATTTGAGCATATAAACGATTTTCTGCTTGGGTAAACACAACAGAATGCTTACCATCGATTATGCTACTTGCAACTTCTTCATTTCTATGGGCAGGAAGGCAATGCATAAAGATAAAATTATTGTCTGCAAATGAGCAAAGTTCTTCGTTTACCTGATATTTTTTTAATATTGAGTATTTTTTTTCTTTTTGATCTTCTTGACCCATCGAAGCCCATACATCAGTGTATATAATATGTGCACCACTTACCGCCTCAATAATATCATCCGTTATAGTAATGTTTGAATCAGTAAGTTTAGATACTTCAATCGCTTCTTTTACAATCACTCCACTTGGGCTATAGTCTTTTGGACAAGCAACCGATATATCTATCCCAAGCATAGCACAGTGCAAAAGCAACGAATTTGCCATATTATTTCCATCGCCTATGTATGTTAATTTTAAATTATCAAAACTTCCAAAATGTTCTTTTATTGTAAGCATATCTGCTAGCGTTTGGCATGGATGCAGTAAATCACTTAGTCCATTGATTACTGGAATACTTGAGTTTGAAGCAAATTCAATTAATCTTTGATGTTCAAATGTGCGAATCATTACAATATCGCAATACCCAGATATAACTTTTGCCGTATCTTGTATAGTTTCGCCTCTACCTAACTGTATGTCTTTTGAAGATAAAACTATCGTTTGACCGCCAAGCCTTTTAAAACCTGCTTCAAATGAAACTCTTGTCCTTGTAGAAGATTTTTCAAATATCATCGCAAGTATATAGTCTCTAAAAGGTTTATATTCTTGTTTTTTTTTGATTTTTTCTTTTATATCAATACCAAGATCTATAGTTTTGAGTGTTTCTTGTGAATTAAAATCCGTTGGGCTCAAGTAATGGTAAATCATCAAACCTCCTTAAAAAAGCAGAGCCTTTTTAAATTAATCAGGTTTAAAAANGCACTTTGAGGACCAAAAAAAATAACCAACCTGTTTGCATTATCCATAGATGATATATCCATTATATCATCTGCCCATGACTTAGTTAGGCAATACCCATTGCATAATACCAAAAAATTGTTTGCAACGCAATTATATAGATGGTCTTCAAAGTTATTTTCTGTAAAGCTCAAAAAATCCATTTTAAACCCATAATTTTGCAAAGTTCTAAAATTGTCCACTAAGTAATCAATGAAGCACATGCTTAAGTTNTTACCATAGCGTTTTAAAAGCCTGCTTCCCATCTCACTAAAACAAAATTGCTTATTTTTGCAAAAGNTAGTTGTATGTTCTTTGTAGTAAAAACCAACAAATGCATTTAAAAAGCCAACAAATAGCTCTTTGTTTTTATCTTCTCTTAAACCCAAATTTAGTAAGTCTCTAACTGCTAATTCTTTCTCGATTGTATTAAAACTTAAACCTTCACTTTTAACACCCATAAAATTTGTATACAAAGTGTTTTCTTGAGTTTTAAATAAAACGCGTGCTTCAAGTAAGTTGTCTTTTTGCAATATTGGCAATACTTTAGCTTTTGTAAGGTCTAAGATAGACATAAAATACACTCTTTTTTTGTATATTGTGAGATTAGCCTTGTGCCTGCTGCAAGACTAACTAGCGTTTTAACTTTATCTTTATTTACAATACTAACCCCGCATAAATGCGTAATTTTTGTGTTTAAAAATGCTTCTTTTGATATTGTGCATGTTGCACCCAAAAGTATATTATATTTGGCGTTTGAAAAACTCAAAATGCTATCAATTGTCTTATTTACAAGTGTTGTGGCTGAAATTATAGCTACATCACAGTTTTTAAGCTCAAAAAAGCTAGCCCAATCAGGCAAAGTATCAAGCCTGCTATCGCGTTCAATAATTTTTAGGCTTTTGGCTTTTTGCTTAATATGCCCTATAATGGGCGCAAAATAGCCNACCATTACAACATTGTGTTGCNTTTCAATGAGACTTAAAAAATCAAAGTAGTTTTCTTGTGGTTTGTTTAGTATAGCGTTTGCACACGCAATAGCTAAAGCACTATCAAGCAAATTATACGAAAAAATACCATTTAGTAACTCTATTGCTTTTTTGCCGATAATTTTTTCACCAATATCCAAGATATTGCAACTCTGGTGATTTAACTCCTTTGCAAATGTATATGAAAGCCCGCACAAATTATTATTAAGTTCTACACAAGTGTACCCAAGACCAATCCTTATATCGCTAATCTCTAAATTTTGAGCTTTTTCTTTGGCAATTTCATAGATTGCTTCATGCACAAACATAACTTTTTACTCTTTCGATGTAGTCTAAAACTTCATTTAGTGAAAATACACCGCTAAAAACATTGATTTGTTTTTTGTCTAGATAAACCGCAATGGTTGGAGCACTGTAAATATTTGTTATAGATACAACCTGAGGAAGCTTTTCAATGTCGATTTCAAAAAAATTATCCTCGTCCATTAATTTTGAAGAAAGTGCTTTGCATGTAGAGCAATTACTAGTGGTAAAAAGTATCCCAACTGGCACTTTGCTGTCAATGCTTCTTTCAAAAGCCTCAATTGAATCAATTGCTTTCATAGGCTAGCTATGTTAGCATAAATTTAGAATTTTGTAAAACCCAAAAAATCGTTCTTTACTAAAAATTTTTTTATAGTATAATATTTTGTGTGAAAGTAAAACCAGAATGTTTCGTTTGCTTTGTTTCTCAAGCAATAAGGGCAACAGAAATTGTAAGCAAAAAAGATGAAGATGCTATAAGGGCGCTAAAAAATGTAGCTTTAGTGCTATCAAAGCTCAGATATGATGTAGCACCACCTTTAATTTCTGAGTTTGTTTATGGCTCAATAACAAAAACGCTAGATCACGATGACCCATACAGTGAAATTAAAAAAAAGTACAACAAAATAGCAATCGGGTATATCAATGACTTAAAAGATTATATTAACAATGCCGAAGATAAATTACAAGCTGCTATCAATATTTCTGTTGCAGGAAATATTATAGATTTTGGCTCTCAAATAGAAAAGTTTAACATTAAAGAGACAATCTCAAAAGCTATTAATGAAGGCTTTTTGGTTAATGATATTAAAGATTTCAAAGAAAAAATAAACAAAGCCAACAAACTGCTTTTTTTAGCGGATAATGCAGGTGAGATTGTTTTTGACAAATTACTTTTAGAAACAATAAAATCGCTCTACCCAAACTTGGATATTTACATAGCTTTGCGTGGCAAGCCTATAATAAATGATGTAACAAAAAACGATATTGAAGGTTTAGGTTTAGAAGAAATAGGCACAATAATAGAAAGCACAAAGCCAACACCAGGTTTTTGGCCAGATTACTGCGATGAAAACTGCAAAAAAATCTACAAAAGCTCAGATATTATCATATCAAAAGGGCAGGGCAACTTTGAAACGCTTTCTGAGTTTGACGATGATAGGGTTTTCTTTTTGTTTATAATAAAATGCTCGGTTGTGGAAGAATACCTAAAAAAACCTAAATACTCCCATATTTTTGCCAAAAAAAGCTCTCTATGTTAGTAGCTGGCGTAGATGAAGCGGGTAGGGGTCCGTGGGCTGGTCCCATTGTCAGCGCAGTTTGTATACTACCAAAACAGTTTAACGCAATAGTAAAAGACTCCAAAATTCTAACAGAAAAAAAGCGCGAAGAAATCTATAAAATACTCATTAAAAACTCTACATTTGGGATTGGTATAGCTTCATGTAAAGAAATTGATGCAGTGGGTATTGTCGCAGCATTTGAGTTATCTATAAAAAGGGCGCTTGCTGTTATACCAAAAAAACCGGACNTTTTGATAATTGATGGTAAAGACCATTTAAATTTGCCAATTAAATTTAAAAGCATTATCGATGGTGACTCAAAAATAGGCTGTGTATCTGCTGCGTCAATTTTGGCTAAGGTTAGCCGAGACCATTATATGATGCTAATGTCTCAGAAATATCCACAGTATGCATTTGACCAGCACAAAGGCTATGGCACAAAAAAGCACATTGAATTGCTAGAAAAGTTTGGTGTTTGCGAGATTCACAGAAACAGCTTTCAACCCATAAAGCAGTTTATTAACGGTACATTTAAGCCAAAATTGCTACTTCATGCTTGCTGTGCACCATGCGCTACAAGCGTTATAGAACGCCTAAAAGATAACTTTAGGGTTAGCGTTTACTTTTTTAACCCCAACATACAGCCTTTAAAAGAATATAAATTGAGGTTAAAAGAAATAGAAACACTTTGCAAATACCACAGTATAGATTTAATTGTGCCAGAATATGACCCAAAAGCGTGGTTTAAGAAAATTAAGCAATACAAAAATTACACAGAAGGTTCAAAAAGATGCACGCTATGTTATGCATATAGGTTGTACAAAACAGCACTTTTTGCAAAAAAACACAATTTTGAATACTTTACAACCACTCTATCTGTAAGTCCTTTAAAAAAATACGAGGTAGTTAAACACATTGGTAAAACACTTCAAGCTTTAAATGTAAAATTTTTAGACGAAGACTTTAAGAAAAAAGACGGGTTTAAACGCTCGTGTGAGTTATCAAAACAATTCAATTTTTATAGACAAAACTACTGCGGTTGTGTATATTCATACTATGAATCAATTAATAGAAAGCTTAAAAAACAAGCTCAAAGCAACACTTATTGAAACGCATATTTCTTATGTACTAATAAATGATACTGTCTATAAAATTAAAAAAAATGTAAATTTCGGTTTTTTAGATTTTACTACTTTGGAAAAAAGAAAATACTATTGCGAAAAAGAGGTTGAGCTAAATAAAAGATTGTCTAAAGATTTGTATCTTGGCGTTGTACCTATTGTCTACAAAGATAATGATTACTTAATCTCTCAAGATGGNNAGATTNTAGAATATGCCGTTGCAATGAAAAAACTACCTCAAGATAAAATGATGGATAACCTCTTAAAAGAAAACAAAGTGACTCTTAAAGATATAGATAATTTAGCAGAAATTATTGCCCAATTTCATCTAAATGCTGAATCAAATCAAGCAATCAACGAGTTTGGCAAAAAAGAAAGCATAAAAGTAAACACAGATGAAAACTTTAGTCAGACAATTGAAGCTTGCGGTGAATTTTTAACCAAACACCAGTATGAAGCTATAAAAAGCTACACCAAAGATTTTTTAGATAACTATGATTGGCAAAAGCGTATTAAAGAGCAAAAAATCAAAGATTGTCACGGTGATTTATACTCACACAATATATGTTTAGCCGATAAAATATACATTTATGATTGCATAGAATTTAATGATAGATTTAGGTACTCTGATGTGGCAAGCGATGTGGCTTTTTTAATAATGGATCTAGAATTTTACAAAAAATACGAGTTAGCGCAAAACTTCATGCAAAAATACATACAAATAACTAAAGACTACTCTCTAAACGAGGTTCTCGATTTTTACAAAGTTTACAGAGCCTATGTGAGAGGCAAAATTGCCTATTTTGAAAACAAAAAAGAACTAGCAAATAAATACTTTGATTTAGCTTACAAGTACATTGATAGCATGTATAAGCCCACACTTATAGCTATGGTTGGTTTAACTGGCTGTGGGAAAAGTTATTTTAGTGAAAAGTTAGCTAAAAAAATCAACGCAAAAATCTTTTCATCTGATGTCATAAGAAAACAAATATTTCCACCTACAACTTCTAGCAATTTTGAAGGCGGTATTTATACACAAAAACATACACAAATTGTTTATGATACGCTAAACAAACTAGCTTATGACTCTCTAAAAGAAGGACACAATGTAATATTAGATGCCACTTTTATAAAAAACTCCTTTAGACAGAATTTAGCCAATTTATTAAATGAGATTGGAATAAAACCTACTTTTGTATTTTTAGATCCAGACGAACCTACAATTATGCGCAATTTAGAAGCAAGAAAAAAACAAACAAGTATTTCAGATGGCACAGCAGATGTATACTTTAAGCAAAAAGCAGTTTTTGAAAAACCACAAAATGCAATAACTATACACTCAAATAACGAAAACGATCTAAATCTTGTTTTGAAAACTATTTTTGGAGGATAAAGCATGAGACTTGGCGTTAACATTGACCATATTGCCACGCTTAGACAGGCAAGACTAGGAATTGAGCCAGAGCCTTTATACGCTGCACTTATTGCTCAAGAAGCGCTTGCTGATAATATTACAATGCATCTAAGGGAAGACAGACGCCATATCCAAGAAAGTGATGTAATTAGCGCAATTAATACACTAAAAATCCCTGTTAACTTAGAAATGAGTATCGCAGATGATATTGTCAAGTTTGCTTTAGAAGCAAAACCATACCAATCAACCCTTGTACCCGAAAAAAGAAAAGAACTCACAACTGAAGGTGGTCTTGATGTATTGGGAAATTTTGAAAAGTTAAAAGAAGTTACAGATAAACTTCACTCAAAAAACATACTTGTTAGTTTATTTATTGATCCAGACAAAAAACAAATTGAAGCAGCCAAAAAACTAAATGTTGACTCGATTGAAATACACACAGGAGAGTTTGCAAATGCTCATTATTCACAAAAAATAAAACTTGCAAACATCATTACAGATGTAGCAGTTTTTGCAAAGAGTTTAGGTTTAAATGTACATGCAGGGCATGGCTTAAATTACCAAAATGTCAGCTTGATAGCAAAAATTAAAGAAATTGAAGAACTCAATATTGGTCACTCAATCATTTCAAGGGCAGTTTTTTGTGGTCTAAAAGAAGCTATTTTACAAATGAAACAAATTATAGAAAAAGCCAGATGGTTGGCATAGATATAGAGCAAATACAAAGATTTGAAAAAATGTTAAAAAAATTTGATAAAAAAACACTCCTTAGAGTGTTTTCTCAAACAGAGCTCGATTACTGCTTTTCAAAAAAATACCCTCATATCTATTTATGTGGCAAATTCTGTGCAAAAGAAGCTTTTTTTAAAGCAACTAACCTAAAAATACCACTTAGTAAGATCGAGATTTTAAATGATACAAATGGTGCGCCATACATTTATATTGACAATAAACAATTCAGTGCAGATATCAGCATATCGCACACAGATGAGTATGCAGTAGCTGTTGTTATATGCAAAACTACATAAAACTCAAAAAAATATTAGAAGGCCTTCAGCCATATTCAATAAAACTTGGGCTAGAGCGCACAATAGCTATGCTTGAAGCACTGCACAACCCACACTATGCTTTCAAAAGCATCATTATTGGTGGCACAAATGGTAAAGGTAGTGTAGCTCAAATGCTATCTGATAGTTTTATACACAAAGGCTATAATGTAGGTTTATACACTTCACCGCATCTAATACTGTTAAACGAGCGTATAAAAGTAAACAATAAAAGCATAGATTACAATACCCTTTTGGAGTTTGGCACTTAAATTAGAGCCTATAGCAAAAGAATTTGGTGCTACATACTTTGAGTTTTTAACTGTTTTGAGCTTTTTGGTATTTAAAAGTCTAAATGTTGAGTATGCGATTTTAGAGGTTGGTATGGGTGGCGAGTTTGATGCAACAAATGTAGTAGATCCGATTTTAAGTGTTATAACAAGCATATCATTGGACCATACCGAGCATTTGGGCAAAACTATAGAACAAATAACAAAAACAAAAATAGCTATCATTAAAAAAATAGGTGTTATAGGTAAAAATACTCAAAATGTTGTGGAGTTTATAAAACAATCTAAAAATGTTCCACTTTATTTTGTAGATGAGCAATATATGAATCGTGCTAAAAATTTTGATTTAAAATTTTTAAAATGCGATTACGAAAAAGAAAATCTTGCATGTGCTATGCTTGCAGTTGATAGTCTAAACAAGCATTACAATCTAGGTTTGAGCGTAAAGCCAATGAAAAATACATATTGGCCTGCTCGTTTTGAGATAATTAAATCAGCCAACAAAACATTTATCATAGATGGAGCGCATAATGTAGATGGAGCATTAAGGTTCTTAGAGTGTGCCAAAAAAATGAAAGGCACTAAGATGTTAATTTACTCAAGTCTAAAGCAAAAAGATTATAAAAAAATTTTAAACATTTTTGATGGTTGGTTTGATGAAATTTTAATAACCAAAACAAACAATCAAAACTCAATTGATGAGTCAGACATCAAAGGCACACTCAAGAATTATCGCTTTTTAGAAGATGTAAATGCATGCTTACAATACGCTTATCAATCAATATATGAAAATATATTTGTTGCAGGCTCTTTGTATTTAGCTGGCCTTGCAAAAGCCTGTAGTATAGAGCAGGAAAACCTTCCTTAAACTTTAAAAGTTAAAGCTTTTATCTCACTTAGACCTTTTTCCTGCACATCTTTTTCTAACACCATAACAAGTGACTTGGGCTTTGTAGGACATACTTCAACGCAAATACCACAACCCTTACAATGGTGATAATCAATCCCAATCATTNTTTCATCTTTATCCAAGACAATNGATGCATCTGGGCAGTACTGCCAGCAAAACAAACAGTTTATACATGTTTTTTCATTCCATATAGGACGCTCAACACGCCATGAACCAGTTTCAAAATTTTCAATTTTTTCTTCTTTTGATTCAACTTCAATAACTTTGCTTAAATCCACTATACTCATATACTCTCCTAATAAGGCACCCTGTTTTGAAATGCCTTTTGTAATGTTAATTTATCAAGTGAATCAATATTATAACCAACTGGTATACCAGATGCTGGTTTTGTAATTTTGATATCCTTTGGCAGCATTTCTATTATGTACTGTGCGGTGAGGTTGCCTTCAACAGAATCATCTAGCATAAATATAATTTCCTTTCCAAGTCTTGCGTTTTCTTTTAGTTTTTCAAGACCTAAATCATTTGCGTAAATGCCTTCAATGGGCGATATCAAACCCCACAAAACAAAATATACACCATTGTAAATACGCTGAGATTCCAAATTTAACAGTGTTTCTATGGTTTCTACAACGCAGATAGTTGATTTATCACGGTTTTCATCCAAACATATATCACAAATATCGCCTTCACACAAATTGGCACAGATTTTACATTTTTTTAAATGAAGGGCTGTTTCAATACTTTGAGCTATTTCTTTAGCGTCTTGCGGGTTATTTATAAGCCATAGAGCATACCTTAGAGCGCTTTTTTGACCAATTCCAGGTAGTTTTGTTATTGATTCGACTAAATTTTCAATCGATTTAATCATATGCCAGGTATGCTTATACCACCAGTTAACGCAGACATTTTTTCTTTTACTTTTTCTTTTGCTTTTCTAATGGCTTCATTAACACCAGATAGCAGTAGGTCTTCTAACATTTCTACATCGTCTGATAATAGTTCTTTTGAGATTTTAATCTCAACAACCTCTCCATCTCCATTAGCACTAACTGTTATCATTCCACCACCAACACTTACCTGTGTAATTTCTTTTGCTGCTTCTTGTTGAATACGCTCAATTTCCTTTTGCATTTTTTTTGCCTGACTCATTAAAGAGTTCATATCAAATCCGCCAAAACCTTTTGCCATAGATCACCTCTTTGCTATTATTTCTCCACCAAAAAGATCAATTACCATTTTATCTAATTTATCAACATCATCTCCCGCATTGTCAGCAAGTATTTCACTGCTGCCAAAATCACCTGTATCTTCACTTAAAACGTTTGTCAAAACTTCGTTGGTTTTTTCTAAGGTTTTTTCTTTTGTGTCTGGTATAGATAGATCTATACTATGCTGTATTATTTCTTCAATTTTAGTAAGGTTTTTGAGAGCAAGCGCTTTTTGTGTAGCAACTTTAAGTGCAACAATGTCATCAACTTTATGTTTTATTTGCAAAAAAGAATCGTAGAAAAAATTTATAAAGGCCGTTTTTAATTCAAGTTCAATATCTAAAACTAACAATTTTTCAAGCAGCATCTCAACAAATGTTTCTACTTTCAAATTATGCTCTAAAAGATAGCTTATTTTTTCATATGCTTGATTTGAATCAAAATTTATAATAGCTTGGACAAATTCATCAATTAAACTATAGTCTGCAACACCAAGCACATACGATACATCTTTTGCGCTGATATGCCCACTTTTGTATGCAACTACCCTATCTAGATAATTTTCTGCAACCCTAAAAGAACCTTGTGCTACTTGAGAAATCAACTTTATGCCTTCGTCTTCTATATCTATATTTTCTATTTCCAAAATTTTTTTTAACTTTGTATAGATTTTTTCTGGTGAAATTTTATTAAGTTTAAAAATTTGGCATCTTGAAAGAATTGTTTGGGGCACTTTTTCTATATTTGTTGTAGCAAATATAAATTTTACATAATCGGGCGGCTCTTCGATTGTTTTTAGGAGGGCATTGAAAGCTTCTTCTGTAAGCATATGGACTTCATCTATAATAAATATTTTATAACGAGCGTTAAATGGCACATACTTTATGCTTTCTATAATATTTCTTGCATCGTCAATGCGTCTGTTTGATGCACCATCAATTTCAATAACATCAACGCTTCTGCCTAAAGAAATGGCTTTTGCACTGTTCGCATTCGCCGCAAGGTTTAACTGTTGGGCCTTTTTCGCAATTAAGCGACTTTGCTATAATTCTAGCAAGCGAGGTCTTGCCTGTACCCATTGACCCATAAAATAAAATAGAATGGTAGAGCCTATTTTGCTCTATGGCATTTTTTATTGTTTGAGTAACGATATCCTGACCAATTACTTCATCTAGTGTTTGTGGCCTGTATTTTCTTGCAAAAACTATATACATTTGCCTTCCCTTAGCGATACCCACCAATAAAGGATACCTGCTGGGGGCTAATTTGTTACCGTTGCTTCCTTCCGGACCTGGCGGGGTTCACAAACGCCCCTACAAGTAGCTTCAAAGGTGGGTATCGCTAAAAGTGGCGCGCCCAAGAGGATTCGAACCTCTGGCCTCAAGAACCGCAATCTTGCGCTCTATCCAACTGAGCTATGGGCGCAATAAAACCCATCTTTCACTTTTGATTATATATGTAGTAATTATAAAAATCAAGTTTAAGAAAAGTTTAAATCAATAGCCGATATTGTAAAAATGTTAATTTTTTTATATAATCGGACTTTGCTGGAGGTAAAAAGGTTGAGCATTAAAAACATAATAGGTAAACGCTTTCTTATATTAGATGGGGCTATGGGAACGCTGCTTCAGTCCTATGATTTAACAGAATCTGATTGGGATGGTAAATCAGGCTGCAATGAAATTTTAAACTTAACAAGACCCGACATTATAAAAAATATCCATTTAGATTATCTAAAATCTGGGGCAGATATTACAAAGACAAATAGTTTTGGAGCACTGCCATGGGTGCTTGAAGAGTACAATTTGCAAGACAAAACATATGAGATAGCAAAACAAGCGGCTATAAACGCACAATCAGCTAAAAAACAACTTCAGCAAACCAATAACAAACCAAAATTTATCGCAGGCTCATTGGGTCCTGGCACAAAGCTTGCTTCGCTTAATCAAATTGACTTTGATACAATGTATGAGGGTTACTTTTTAGCCGCATCGGGTTTAATTGATGGGGGTGTTGATTTAATACTGCTTGAAACTTTTCAGGATCCATTGCAAATTAAAGCAGCACTTAACGGTTGTTTCGACGCCATAAAGCATAAACAAAAAGATATACCCATAATGGTGTCTGCTACTATTGAGTTAAACGGCTCTATGCTAATTGGCACAGATGTTGCTACGCTTGCTGCAATACTTGAGCCATTTGACATATTAAGTTTAGGTTTAAACTGTGGAAGCGGTCCCATCCAAGTTGAGACCCACCTTAAAAAATTATCTCAAGTCTGGGATGGCTATATTTCAATCCACTCTAATGCGGGTTTGCCAGAAAATGTTTGTGGAAGGGTATGCTACCCTATGGACCCAGAAAGTTTTGCAATAGCTGAATCTAAATTTTGCTACATAGACGGCGTATCTATTATTGGTGGATGCTGTGGCACAACACCAAAGCATATAAAGGCACTCAGCGAAAAAATAAAGGACCTATTGCCAAAACCTCCAAAAGGCAAAACTCCAAAAGCCCTCGCAAGCCTTTATCAATTTGAGCCATTATTTCAAGAACCACCACCTTTTTTGGTAGGTGAGCGCACAAACGCTACTGGTTCAAAGCAATTTAGGGACTTACTGCTAAAAGAAGACTATGATGCAATACTATCTATCGCTCAAGAACAAGCGCTTAGTGGCGCAAAAGCATTGGATGTTAGTGTTAATTTTGCTGGGCGCGACGAAGAAAAGGATATGGTAGAACTCATAAGCCGCTTTAACCAAAAAATTTCAATCCCGTTAATGGTAGATTCTACCCAACCAAACACAGTTTTAAAGGCTTTGAAACTAATAGGTGGAAGGCCCATTATAAATTCTGCTAATTTAGAAGATGGCATTGAGAAATTTGACAAAATTTGTGAACTTGCAAAAAAGTTTGGTAGTGCACTTGTTTTGCTTGCTATAGATGAACAAGGTATGGCAAAAACAAAAGAGCGCAAACTAGAAGTAGCCTATAGAATGCTTGATAGAGCTTTAAAAAATGGCCTTAGAAAAACTGATTTAGTATTTGATTTGCTAACATTCACTGTAGCTTCGGCTGAAGATGAGTACAGGAATGCGGCTAAAGATACGATTGATGCAATAAAAGAATTAAGAAGCGCACATAAAGAAGTAGGCTCTATTTTGGGTATATCTAATGTATCGTTTGGGCTAAACCCACAGGCAAGAAAGTATTTAAACTCAGTATTTTTGTACCATGCTGTCAAAAATGGTCTATCTATGGCTATAGTTAACCCAAAATCACTTATACCATACCCATTAATAAATGAGATAGACAAAAAAATTTGTGAGCGATTAATTTTTAATGATTGGCAAGATGGTGATCCTTTAATTAAATTTATTGAACATTTTACACAAGACAAAAAATTTGAAGAAAAAGAGACCTTAGAAGACTTACCACTTGAAGAAAAAATAAAAAAACTGCTAATAAGTGCTCAGACCAACCAGTTAATCGAAACCGTTGACAAAGCCCTACAGTTTATGCCTGCAGATAAAATCATTACAGATTTGCTTATAGAAGCAATGAAAACTGTTGGGGATTTATTTGGTGAGGGCAAAATGCAACTGCCGTTTGTTTTAGCTAGTGCTGAAAGTATGAAAAAATGTGTTGACTACTTAAACCAGTTTATGGATAAAAAGAAAAAAGATAAGCAACTAACACTTGTTTTGGGAACAGTAAAAGGTGATGTGCACGATGTTGGCAAAAATTTGGTAGATATTATATTGACAAACAATGGGTATAAAGTAATCAATTTAGGAACGAGAGTTGAAGCGCAAACATTTATTAAAGCAGCAAAAGAACATAATGCCGACTGTATTGGGATGAGCGGNCTTTTAGTAAAATCTACCATAGAAATGCAAAACAATATAGCAGAATTTGAAAAAAACAACCTAAAAATACCTGTGTTGCTTGGTGGTGCTGCTTTAAACAGTAAGTTTGTTGAGGATTATTGCAAGCCTATTTACAGCGGTAGTGTATTTTATTGCAAAGATGCCTTTGACGGTTTGAAGGCTATGTCAATCATAGAAAGCAAAAAAAATCTCTCAATAAACAAAAAAACAAAAAATATACCAACAAAAGACGCATATGTTACAATAAAACCTAGCGATATTGCTTTACCCGAACCCCAAAGTGTGCCTAATGCACCTTTTTTGGGTAGAAAAGTTTTTGTATCAAACAAGCTACCAAATTACAACTACATACAAAATCTTGCATTTAACTGGATAAACAAAACTGCATTATTTGTACGTGCTTGGGGCTACAAAAAAGCTAACCTAACAAAACAAGAATATGATAAACTGTTAAAAGATGAAATACTGCCAAATTTTGAAAATTTAAAGCAAATTTTAATAGAACAAAATATTTTTGAACCGCTAATTATATATGGTTATTTTGCTTGTAGGTCAGACTCTATTGTAAGGCTAAAAAATGGCGATACAAAAGAATGCGCTTTGTATATTTTTGATAAACCCACAAATGAGTTAACGAAAAATTTAGAATTTAATAATGCTAAAGATTTTGCAAAGCTTGTAATGCACTTTGAAAGGACAAATCATAAACCATATTTATGCTTAGCTGACTATTTAAGAAACGATATAAACGATATTGTGGCTTTTAGTTTGGTGTCTGCTGGAAGTAAATTCTCAGAATTTGAAAAAAACCTATTCACAAGTGGTGAGTACAAAAGATATCATTTAATTCATGGTCTTGGTATAGAATTAACCGAAAGCTTAGCAGAGATTATACATAAACACATAAGAATAGAACTAGGTATAACAAATAAAGAATCACAAAGCTTAGAAGATGTAAATTTTTCAATGAAATCTTACCAGGGGGCTAGATACTCGCCTGGTTACCCATCCTGTCCTAATTTAAGTTTAAACGATGCAATATTTAATTTATTAGAACCTTACGAATACGGCTTAAAATTAACAGAAAACCATCAAATTGTACCCGAACAATCCACAGTTGCAATTATACTGCACCACAAAGATGCAATTTAC
>JGI24721J26819_10002066_pt1 | contig 22296 bp, 19 predicted proteins | sample YelNatPaOPGAMG01_FD_26819 | JGI IMG/M metagenome (IMG submission 26819) | reverse complement strand
GGAAATTGAGAATAAAAAGCAGAACTATAAAACCAAGCATTTGTGCTGCTATAAACTGCCAAACCAAATTAACGCTTATCACGCGCACCTCCTTATCAAAAATCTGCGATAGGTTACCAAATTTAAAAAAAAAAGTCAATTGTTATTTAATCGTTTTTTTATATAAACTCTTTAATAGTAACCAAAATAAATCTTTTGAACTTTTTGACCCTTTCAAATAGTCAGCTAAAATGCCTTCATTGCCTTTTGATAGTNTTGAAAAAGCTGCATAAGGAAACTTTGAAACTATTTTAGATATATAGTAGCTATACTTATTATCTTCTAAAATTTTACTTGCAAGGCATACATAAGCTTCATATGGATTTTGAGGAGAACCTAAAATGGAAGCTGCAGCCAAATTGGAACTATAAATTGCGTTATATATGCCTTCTAAACTAAAAGGGTCAGCCAAACATGCTGCATCACCAACAAGGAGAATATTACTCTTCCCTAAGTTATTTTTAGAAAAAGCAATGGGTATAAAATAACCTTTAACATCAAAAACATCATTTGTTTTATAATGTTTATAAAAAAGTTTGTTTATGTTTTTTTTTGTGGATGCAATACCGCATACTTGATTTTGAGGAAAAGACCAATAATAATTGATTTTATGAAACCCTATATCAATATTTACAGAATCTATTAAAGTGTTATTTTTGCCCTGCAGTGTTTTTATTGTAAACTTTGGCTTTAAGTGTAAAATTTTTCTTACCGTTGAGTTTGCGCCATCGGCACCTATTAAATATTTTGACTTGTAATGATTCTTGTTAGTATATACTTCTATAGTAGTATTATCGTAGCTTAAGGCTATTAATTTTTCATTTTCAAATTTACAACCGTTTTGTATTGCTCTATCAAGTAAGTATGCATCAAACATTTTTCTATCGACAAAATAGGCAAAAGGCTCATTTGATTCTATACTTAAACAAGCACTTTTTTTATAGCTTAAAAGGGCTTTAAAAGCCTTATTTAGTGCTAAATCACCTATATTTGGTATGTAATTGATAATTTTTGCAGAGACACATCCACCACACAATTTAACTCTTGGAAAAACTTTCGAATCAATAACTAAAACTTTATAGCCACATTGGGACAAAATTTTTGCAGCTGTTGAACCTGCTGGTCCTGCGCCTGTAACAATACAATCATAAAACATAATTGATTTTTATACAATTATGATATAAAATGCAACAAGTTTTTTGGAAGGTTAAGTTGGATAGAAAAAAAATTTTGGTTTCACTTTTAATAATAATTATAGCGATCGTGCTTGGGTTGGCATATAGATTTTATAGCATANATGTATGGAATCAAAATCCTTCAAAATACTACTATAAAGGCAATGCCCTCTACACAGAGTATGACGCTTTTTACTATTCCTATTACGCAAAAGCTTTTAGCGAAGGTTTGTATAAGCCTCTAAAACAAGATCCATTAAGATTTTATCCAGATAAAATAGCTACCTTTCCACCCGTAATTTTTATGATTAGCTTTTTGAGTGCTGAGCTTTCAAAACTCCTACATATATCGATTGAAAATTTATCAGTTTACATGGTTCCAATATTGGCCGTTTTATTTGTTATACCGCTTGTGTTTTATTTAATGGATTTAGGATACCCCTTTGCTGCTTTTAGCTCTTCTGTTACTGGAGTTTTATCATTGATTTATATAGCTCGCACACTTATAGCTAGGCTAAGGCCAGATTGTATGAACTTATTTTTTCCTTTGGCAATAGCTTATTTTTTGTATCTAAGCCAGTTTAGACAACCCAAAAAAAGCTACCTATACGCATTTTTAGCGGGTATTTTTGCTCAATTGTACTATTGGTGGTATATGCATGAAGGCATTATACTTGCATTTGCNATTGTATATATTGTTTCATTTGGTTTTACAGAAATAAGTAAAAAAAGCTTTTTGCATATATTTAATTTTGATATTTACAGAAAGCGTTGGAAAGAAATTGTTATTTTTCTAATAAGCACAAACCCNATTATACTTTATATGGGCATACATAATGCTATTTTTTTGATTAATGTTTATTTGATTGACTTTTTTAGGCCCACTATGGGTGTATTTCCCAATGTTTTTGTATCAATTGCTGAAGCCGCAAGGGTTAATTTACACTATTTAGCTCAGCTTACAAGTGGGAATTTTGCTGTATTTATAGCGTCTTTAGTGGGATTAGCGTTGTTTTTAATTTTTAACTACAAAAAGTTTNTGGTTTTTTTGCCACTATTTTTCATCGGTCTTATGGCTTTTAAAGGTGCTGAGCGTTTTGCTATGTATTTAGCGCCATTTTTAGGTTTGGGGTTTGGTTATATATTTGATTTGTTGATAAAACTTAACTTTAAAAAAATAAATAATGTGAAAAATATATTAGCTGGAGTTTTTGCAGTAGTTTTAACACTTGTTCCACTTGCTCCAAATATTGTTATAGCCGAACCAAAAATTACACCTCAGCTTGAAGCTAATTTCATAAATTTGGGTAAAATAACGCCAAAATCAGCCGTTATCTGGACATGGTGGGATTATGGCACAGCTATAGAGTACCTTGCAAATAGAGCTACATTCCACGATGGTCAATCGCAAATTTACCCAAAAACATACTTTATAGCTACAAGCTACTCTGACTCAGATCCAAAAATCGCATACAATACAATAAGCTCTATCTCAAATATTGGCAATACGGGTATAGAAAAATTGCTCAAACAAAAAAACTCACCACAAGAAATAAGGGATAAAATATTTAATGGTCAGTTCAATGCACCACTCAAAAGGCCAACATATTTTGCATTTACACAAGATGAGATTGGCAAATTCGGGTGGATAAATGATTTTGGCACATGGGACTTCAAAAAGAAAAAGGGGTTATTTGAGCCAATTGGTCAGCTTGGAGACTGCAGCAAAATTTCAAAAGACACCATTTCTTGCGGTTTAAATGAAATAAATACAAAAAAAATGTATCTAAAGACACCATCCCTAAAACTTGATATAAATACACTTGCAATTTATGATAATAAACAACTCACAGTTAAGAGCTTAGATATTGGAAGTTTATATATCGATATAGTGTACAGCGAAAATTCAAAAATAAATGTTTATATTCTAGAAAAACAACCGTTTTACTCTATGTTCAACCAGATGTATATTTTAAGAAACTACGATCCAAAATACTTCCAACTTATTTACGATAACTTTCCCACAATGGTGCTCTATAAAGTAAACAAAGTGCCGTTAAAATAAATCTTTTACATAGCTGAGCAATTCTTGTCTTTTTTTGTTTTTTATTTCACATTCTGGACAAATTTCACTGTCAGTGTAGTAAATATTGCCACAAGAACAAATTTTTTTTGGTTTTTCAAAAAGCTTTACTGCTTTGGGTATAAAATCATCCACAAATGCTTTTTCTTCAAGTATAGCATTTTTTGGGCACGCATCGATGCAATTTTTGCAAGCACTGCACACAGATGGGTTAAAATAAATTACGGCAGTTTGATCTTTTTCTATAATTAAAGCACCTTTTGGACACACTGACTCGCAAATCGAGCAAAAGTCACAATTATCGTTTATTGAAAGGTTTATTATGCCCGAATAAAAAGTACGATTTTTGATATTTTCTTTAACAAGCTCAATCAAAAAATTTCTTTTGGGTAAATGTTCTTTTATTTTAAGTATATTCCTCCTTGCTATACCAAGGTTTGGCTCAAATGGTTCACTCGATTTAGCTTGCTCAATTTTAATTGACTCAGTGTCTATATCGAAAGCTTTTAGAATTTCTTTTGCTTTATTTAGATTTTTTCCAAAAACTTCAAGCGAATTTTTGAATTTACAATTATTGCAATCTCCTGTATAGATATTAATATATCCAAACTTCAATACAAAATAGGTAATTAAATTTTCGCTTATTCTTGTAACGCACGATACTTTGTTTTCGCCTTCTGCAAAAATACAACCAAACGAAGGCTTTTCTACTTCTTTAATAATTTCGATATCCGCATTTCGACTCAAGTCAACTGCGTCATTTTCACAAGAACTATAGCACACGCCACAGCCAATACAATCCAAAACAACTACCTTATTATCAAAATCTATAGCTAAAGCTTCAAATGGACATGCCTTTATACACTCATTACAATTACTTCTCCAGTAAGAATTGTGCGCGCAAAACTCATTTATGCTAACTTTGCCTGTAAATACAAAATCATTCATTTTTTTCTACATTAAGCTCCTTTAATTTTTTACTGTAAANATCAGATATGTCAGCAAAACTTACAATGCCTAAAAATTTAGAGTTTTCAACAATAGGAATCCAGGTAGTCTTATTCTGACTCATTAATTTCCATGCATCTTCTAAAGTAGTTGAACAAGTAGCAGATGCAGTTCCTGGTTTTACAAAATCTTCTATTGTCTTATTAGTTTCATTTATGATATCGTACAAATATACACTTCCAACAAATTTATCATTATCCACAACAGGCAAAGAAGAAAAGTAATTTTTAAACATCAAATCCTTTGCAGTTTCTACATTATCTTTTCCATTCACAGCAATTTTTCTATACGTCCCAATATCCGATATTTTTAATCTTTCTAAAAATGGTATATTAAATTCACCAAAATGAGCCGGCGAATCTTTTTGTGTGTCCACTTGAGATTTGTATATAGTGGTGCTCCCAGATATTAGGTAAGATATAGATACTGCTATCATTAAAGCAGGCAGAAGCTGCAAACTGCCAGTCATTTCTACGACCATTAAGGTAACAGCAATGGGCACCTTACCTGCAGCGCCAAATAATGCTAACATACCAACAATAACAAATGCCCCAATATTGTACTGGCTAACAAGTGCAGGAAACAAATAATGAAAAATAATTCCTAGACTAACACCAATAGATGCACCTATAAACATTCCNGGTGCAAACACNCCACCAGAACCACCAGAGCCAATTGTAAATGCAGTTGCTATAATTTTTACAAAAGGTAGCAATAAAAAAATCACCAAAACTGGCAAACCAAATGTAGGGAATATGCTAAATTTTCCGTTTATAAGCAATTGAATCCAACCATACCCCACACCTATAACTTCGGGAAAAGCTAGAGATATCAAACCACTTGCAAATGCGCCAATTGCTGGCTTATATATGTTGTTAATATGCAATTTCATAAATTTGTCTTTTATATAGTAAAATGTTTTTGGGTATAATATGGCAACATAGCCACAAACAACCCCTAAAATAANATAGAAAGGTAATCTAAGTGGGTTAAACGGTGACTTGTAAAACCCAAAAATTGGTTCAAATCCAACAAAACTTCCAAATATAGAGTATCCTATAGCACTTGCAACAATAGCAGGATAAATAATTTCGGATTGCAAATCCCTCTTGTAGAGCACTTCGGCTGCCAAGATTGCACCACCTATTGGCGCTTTAAAAATTGTGCCAATACCTGCACCAATCCCAATAGCAAGAATTACTCTCCTATCTTGCACATTAAGGTGTAAAGCTTTCCCAATCAACGAACCAATTCCAGCTGAAATTAAAGCAGTAGGCCCTTCCCTGCCAGCTGAACCACCAGAGCCAATTGTTATAGCAGAAGCTATGGTCTTTAAAAAAATCACGCGAGGTCTAATATTGCCCTCTTTGTTATGGTAGGCATCAATTGCCGTATCCGTACCGTGACCTTCCGCTTCTGGGGCAAATTTAAATATTAAAAAACCAGATATTAAACCACCCAAAGCCACTACAAAAGGTATTAAAAAAGTTCTTTTTATAACAAAAACTTCACTTAAGCCCTCACCTTTTGGCAAAGGCAATACACCGTCCAATAAATAATGCAAAAAAAACCATTCGGCAAGCTTTATACTGTAATAAAATACCAAAGCACCAAAGCCCGCAATAATGCCAACTATAGNCCCCAAAATNAGCCACTTTAAAAAATGAGANTGGCTTGAAATTAAAAAACCAAAATCTTTGGTTAATTTATAAAACTGAACCTTTATTGCATCAAAACTACTCATTCTAAAGCCATTATAATGCAATTTAAAGTGTTTTCAAGTTTTTAGTCTTGACAAAAATAACAAAATTTATACAATAGCGCATAAAGCAAGGCGATGGAGTTCGCCTTAAAATGCCCACCTGGCTGATGACTCCTACATAAAATGTAGGAGTGATGTATGCGTTCTAAATTTCAATTTATAATAATGCGAGGGTTTATATGCTGGTTTTTTTAAGTATTATACAATTGCTATATGTCATTGCCTTATCACCACTTGCTATTGGCATATTAAATTTTTTTGATGAAAGATTGTCTTCAAGAGGCGGTCCCTCTATATTTCAAGAATATTACAACATATTTAAGTATTTTAAAAAGCAAAGCATCTATCCAAGCACTGCTTCAGACTTTTTTTCTTATGTGCCCTACATTACATTTGCAATGTATTTATTTTTAACCTTAGTGCTGCCTATAATTACGGCCTTCCCTTTAACATTTGGACCTGTTGTTGATTTTGTTGGTGGCGGTTTAATATTTGGAGCAGCTTCCTCTTTGTTAAAATTAGCTTCTTTAGATTCTAAAAACAACTATTCNATTTTAGGCGCCTCAAGAGCTTCAAGCATAGGAATATTCACAGAACCCATTATACTTTTGATTTTTATTATGTTTGGTGTTATATCTGGCACAAATAACCCCTATGTAATTAACAATATTTTGCAGACTTCAACGAGCTGGTTTTTTTCATTAGTCCATTTGTTTATTGCTATAGCATTTTTCTTTGTTTTAATAATTGAAACAGGACAATTGCCAATTGAGAGTCACACACCAAACGAGCTTGGGTCTATTGATAGTCTTATGAGTCAAGAATACTCAGGGAGAGAATTAGCTCTTGTGAAATGGGGAAGCTATACAAAATCATTTATTTTAATGAATGTTTTGTTGAATGTTTATACATTTCCATTTTTTGTACCTATGAAGCTAAATCTCTTGTCTGTATTTATTTATATGTTTATCAATTTCTTTAAAATTACTGTATTATTGGCAGTTTTCGCCATCATAAATAATATAGTTTCAAAATATAGGTTATTTAAGATTTTTGATTATNTTGCCATAGCTTTTAGCTTTGCTTTGATGGCTATGCTGGTATTTTATATCGTAAATGGAGGATAAATGCACATCGAAATATTTGTACTGGTGGGTTTTTTGGAAATTGTGCTTTCAATTTTTATGCAATGGCAAACATACATACTGAGCAATATCAAAACATTTGCTATACAATCGTGGATTTTAGGCATTTTTTTGATGTACTTTGGTCTATTAAATGGCGATATGTCAATGATTATTCTATCATTGCTAACAATTATTACAAGGGCCGTTTTTATACCTTTATATTTAAGCAATACCATAAATAAACAAACATTCAGAGCAAGAGAAAATAAACATAGGGTTAGTGTTAGTCTTTCCATATTAATTTCTGTGTTACTGGCCATATTTAGCTATATTCTCTACTCTTTAGTATTATTCGAGTTTGGCAAATCTCTCATTTCTATTCCTATTACACTTATGCTACAGGGAACATTTTTAATAGTTTCTCGCTCAAACGCCTATGCGCAGCTCATTGGCTATCTTGTTATGGAAAATTCCATGTTTTTATTGTCATATTTGTTTAGCGGACTTCCATTTATTGTAGAAGCAGGGATCATTTTGGATATTCTAGGTGTTGTTATGATTGGAGGCATACTTATGAAAATACGNGATGAAGATATTCAAAAAGAGGAGGAACTTTACGGATGATATATACACTGCCTGCAATTTTTGCAATAATTGGCGCTATTTTAAGTTTTGTCTTTTTTAGAAAAAAAGAACGCGAAGTTTCAGTTTTAGCAAGTGTCTTATCGCTAATTGTGTCTATTCTTAGTCTATTTAAACCCGATTATTTTACGAATTATTTTTATGTCGATAATTTATCAAAAATTTTTCTACTTATGATCTCAATTGTTTATCTAGGTGTTGTGCTATTTTCAATAGAATATATCTCAAGCATGAAAGAGCGTTTTATTAAGGTTTATCAATACTTTACACTGTTAAACTTATTTGTAGCGGTAATGTTTTTTAGCGTGATTTTAAATAATTTTGGCCTTATCTGGGTATGCATAGAAGCTACTACATTTTCGAGCGCCTTGCTTGTAGCTGTAGAAAACGACTTTGCAGCACTTGAAGCAGCATGGAGATACATAATAATAGTCTCTGTGGGTCTCGTTATTTCGCTTATTGCTACATTATTTTTATATTCATCAGCCAAAACGCTATTAATAACCNACCTTGTAAATCAACAAGCGCCGGGTGGGTTATTCTTGCTTGGTGGAATGTTGTTAATAGTTGGCTATGGCACTAAAGTTGGGATTTTTCCTATGAACACATGGCTTGCTGATGCACACGGAAAAGCTCCAGCACCAATAAGTGCCATATTTAGCGCAATTTTGCTACCTGTGTCAATATACCCAATAATACGCCTCTTTGAGGTATACCACAATGTATTGCTTTCTGAATTTGCTTTTGTTTTAGGTTTTTTAAGTGTTGCAACAGCTAGTATTATGACTCTAAANCAAAAGCTATATAAGAGATTGTTTGCTTACTCATCAATAGAAAATATGGGGCTTGCNCTAATTGGAATAAGCTTAGGCTCATACGCTCTATTTGGAGCAATTATTCTAATTTTTACACACGCACTTGCAAAATCTGGCGTTTTTATGCTTACAGGCAACATCTTTCATAACTTTAAAAGCAAAAAAATTGAAGACATCAGCGGCCTTATTAAAACTATGCCAAAAACCGGCTTATTTTTATTTTTGGGTACACTTGCCGTTACAGGCGCACCGCCTTTTGCTACATTTTTTGCAGAACTATTAATTTTAGCAAAAACTATAAATCTTTATGGCTGGATCATTGGGCTAATTTTGTTTTTCTTTGTTGGGTGTGGTTTTTTATTTATAAATTACAAAGTAATAAACATGGTTTTTAGTAGTAAATCTAAACCTTTAATTAAAGAAAGTTTTTTTACACTTATACCAATTATATATATATCACTGGCTGCAATAATAATCATTGCGTTTCCTGTCTTTTACAAGTTACTTGATGGAGTTATAAAATGAAACGATTGCTTGGTGTGATAAACAATAAAGGCAAAGAACAACTACTTGTAAGCTCTGGTTCATTTGTCGGTCTTGTGGATAGCTCTCAAAGCGAAGATTTTAAAGCTTATGCTTGGCAAAAAGAGTTAAACAAAATAAAAGAGGTGCAAGATGAATTGTTTAACTTTAGGCTTGGTCCATCAAGCGGAGCATTATTAGAGTCTGTCATTTTTAACATATTTACATACGGCGAAAGAATGAAAGAAGTTTATATAGATAATACTTACAAATCCCGCTTTATAGAACAAAAAATGTGCGCTAAAAACCCCTTTGAAGCCCTAGAGATATCAGAGCAAATTTGTGCAAGTTTTGCTTTTTCGCATTCATGTGCTTTTTCACGTGCAATTGAAGAGGCCTTTAGCATAAACATAAGCGACAATCTAAAAATAATGCGCTTAATATTGCTTGAAGTCGAGCGTATTTTTAACCATATATATGTCATTTCACGCTTAAGCAGCGCTGCTGCACAAAAGGTTTTAACAAACCACTTAATCTATCTATTTGATGAAATTTTGAGTCTAAACAAATCTTTTTTTGGAAATAGGTTCTTAAAAAACATTAACTCCATAGGCTCAATTAAGTATATACCCAAAATGCAAATGGATGTTTTTGTAAAAAAACTTGAAAGTATAGTAAAAGAATTTTCAAAACTATACAATTTCTCTCTAAAAAGCCACAATTACTTAGATAGGCTCCATAATACGGGAATCCTAACAATGGATGATTTTGAAATGTTCAATTTCGATGGGCCAGCACTTAAAGCCATAAATGTTTCTTTAGATACNAGAGTTTACGATGAATTTTTTGACAATTTTAAAAGTGTGATAGAAGAAGATGGGGATGCACTCTCAAGAATGATTGTCAGAGCAAAAGAAGTCTTCCAATCAATGATGCTAATCAAGCAGCTATTAGAAAAACTTCAAGAATACNNNCCAAATAGTAATATTAACATTGAAGATGACCAAAAAGAAAGAAGTGCAATTGCTTTTGCAGAATCCCCAAGCGGAACAGTTTACTACTATATTGAATTAATAGGCAACAAAATTGACTATATCTATGCTGCAACACCTTCTATGTTTTTAATAAAAGCAATAGAAAAATCTCTAGAAGGTCAAATTTTTACTGATTTTGCATTTACTGTGGACTCATTTGGCGCTTTTTTTGCAGATGCCGCAAAATAATGGGGAGGAACAATGTTACTTTGGCCATTTTACGGACTTTCAAAAAATTATAGCAAAAAATACAAATTTAAACTGCACCCTAAACCAAACCTATTTAGACGCTCTTTGCATGTNTTTGTGATTGATGCTGGGTGCGATGTTGNGTTGCTTTTAGAATTTTACAGCCTTTTGTCACCAAAATACAATACGCACAGATGGGGTATTTTCTTTGTAAATACACCAAGAAGTGCTGATTTACTTGTCGTTTTATCCAAACCAACTACAAAAATGCTACCCATAGTTAAAGAGGCAATAAATCAAATGCCAAAACCTTATGGTGTAATGTTAATAGAAAATAGCAGTTTTGATAAATATGATTTAAATTTACCTAACATTGTAGAACATTTAAAAGGCAATAATATTGAAGCAGAGGAAATTTTTAAAAAATTAATAGAAATAGCTCAAGGTGGTTTGATATGTTAGCATTTGGTCTTGCAATACTATTTTTTTGTATAGGNATGGCCGTTTATTTTAATAAAACTTTAAGCTATATTTTTGGGTTTTTGGGAGCTTTATGCGTAGTTATTTTGGGTTTTGAAAGCTACAATGCAGGTTTTTTCTATCAAATAGACATATACAATATTTTTAAGTTAGGCATAGGCACAGACAAATTATCGTCGTTTTTTCTCATTATTACATACATTTGTTTTGCCGCTATAGCAGTTTATTCTATAGATTTTGGCAAATTGTTTAGCAAAACAATGGCTTTTTTGATTAATTTGATTATGCTTAGTATGCTTTTTATATTTTGTGCCAAAGACGCTATAACTTTTTTGATTGCTTTTGAGATAGCAAACATCAGTCTTTTTTTTAGCATTTTAGAAAGAGTTAACTCACATAGGCAAGCGTACAGCTTTTTAGCCTTTAGCGAAGGATCTTCTATTCTTTTAACGATTGGTTTTGCAATCGTATTTTCTGCAACAGGCTCATTTTTGTTTCAGGCGGGCCAAAATAATTTTCTGTTTGCGCTTTTTGCATTCTTAGGGTTTATAATAAAAATGGATATAGTGCCAACACATGTGTGGATTGCCCAAACTTATTCTAAAGCCCCTTCAAATATAGCAGCAATACTTTCTGTACCTTTAACACTTGTAGGCACATACGGCGTGTTTAGAATTTTGTCTTTAGAAAAATCATACACACTGGCAATTTTGGCGATAGTACTGGGTTCTTTAAGTGCCTTTTGGGGTGCTTTACAATCAGCAAGAGAAACTCAGTTAAAAACACTGCCTGCATATTCAACTGTAGAAAACAACGGTATGATACTAGCAAGCCTTGGCGTGAGTATACTTGCACAATACAGTCAATTAACAGTGTTATCGGAGTTTTCCTATCTTACAACGCTTTTTTTGATAATATCTCACTCTTTCTCAAAAACAACAATGTTCTTATCAATTGGACACGCAAAAGAAACACTTGGCAAAGAAACCATAGATGATGTAAGAGGTATTTTAAAAAATGTTAGTAAATCTGCCGGCTTTGGCATACTTATTTCTGGCCTATCATTTAGCGCAGTACCCCCTTTAGTAGGTTTTGTATCTGAGTGGATGCTGCTTGAGAGTCTATTTCAATCATACAAATTCTCAGACGCCACATTCAAATTAATTATTACTTTTGCAGGCATACTAATTGCCCTTGCTATAGGACTTAGCTCTTTTGGTATAAAAAAACTTATCGGTTTTTCAAGCTTGGGTGAATTTAGCTCTAAAATTAAAAAAATCCCAGACTTTAGTATCAAGCTAGCCGAAAATACAATGAGCGCTCTTGTAGTTATAAGCGGTATTTTCTCGTTTGTCATTGTAATGTATCTTGGGTACAGCAATTTCTTAGATGGTCTTTTGGGTGTTTTTAAACCTGCTCTAATCGTTTCAAGTAAGCCAGTTTTTGGTGTTTTATCACCCTTTATGTTTGCTGTTGTGTTTGGGTTTTTGCTCATTGTTGTGTTATTGNTTAAATTTTCAAACAAAAATACTAAGACTACTATGCCTTGGGTTGGTGGTCTTGCTCTAAAAGACAATGAATTATACAACACGCGAGGTTATTCATTTATAGTAGAATATGTGCTAAGAGGCATTTACAGGACTAAAGAGAAAAAAACATACGTAGAAAGCTACGATATCTCAAACTCTATATACGATTTTTTGGAACGCTTATTTAAAAAATTGAGTTCTACTGTATCAAAAATTATAATGAATGGTCACTTGTACTATTATGTAATCTATATTATGGCAATATTTATTATTGCATTGTTTGTTTTTAAATTTAATTAAACCCATCAGCCTTTTTAAGTCCCCCAAAATATTGGGGGCATATTTATTTTATGAAATGGTATTGTCCTTATTGCTGGAAACCGATAGACAAAGACACAACACAATGTCCACATTGTGGACATAATTTAAGTGAATTCGAAGAACTTTCTTATGAGGATAAATTGATTTTAGCACTCAAAAACCCTACAAGAGAATACAGGATGTTTTCGATTTACATGCTTGGGCAACTTGGAAGCACAAAAGCAATCAAACATTTGTGTGAACTTTCACAATCAAGCGCTGACACTATTGAACTTTTATATATTGCAAAAACGCTTAAATCTATAAACACTAAAGAGTCGCTAAATTGCTTACATCAGCTAAAAGAAAAAAACAATGTGTTGCTAAATAATTTTATTAATAAATTGGAGGGTAAAGATGGAAATTGAAATTTTTGGTGTTGGCACTGTATCTTTTAAGCATATCATACTAGATTTCAACGGCACACTAGCTGTTAGCGGTGTGCTAAAAGAAGGTGTAAGAGAAATCTTAGAGAAACTTTCTAAAGATTTTGATATTCATGTTGTAACAGGCGATACTTTTTCAAGCGCAAAAGAGCAATTAAAAGACTTAGATGTTAAGACCGTCATTGCACCATTAATAAACCAATCAACATTTAAATTAGACTATGCTAAGTCTATTGGGCTTTCAAATTTAGTAGCTATAGGCAACGGCAAAAATGACTCATTGATGCTAAAATATGCCCGCCTTGGAATTTGTGTGATTGGTCAAGAAGGCGCAAATATTGAAGCAATCCAAAATAGCGATATAGCAGTGAGCGATATAATATCAGCACTTGAGCTATTTGTTTATCCAAAAAGGCTCGTTGCAACGCTTAGGGCTTAATTATTTTTCAACTAGATGCGAAAGCTCATACATGCAAAAAGGGAATCGGTTTCTTGATATATCGGAATTTTTTAAGAATACAAAGGAGGTTTTTTGAGCGTATATTCCTTGAAAGCCATCAAATATTTTTGATGATACGATGTATATTTTAGACGAATCGGCATTTATTTGGGCTTGCCTTTCTAATAAAGCATTCCTGAATATCCGTGTTTTGTAAATGGTAATTTGTGAGTACCTATCGATTAAAATCCCACTGTTATTATCAAAGATAAAGCTGTCTAAAACTTTCAAACTGCTTTGTTTTGTCGCATAAATTACAAAAGAGTCTTTGCCAGCATACAGCAAAGACTCTGTAAATTTCCCTTTTGAGTTTTCAATGTACACTTGAGAGAAATCTTGGTTTAACAAAGAATTATCGTAAATTTTAGCTTTTCTTATAGAAAATCTGCAATTTTCTAGATGTATGGCACTTGCATCATTTAATGATATTTCTGTGCTATCTAAGCTTACAAATGAGTTTTTTGCAAACAACGCAGTTGAATTTACACCTTTTGTAATCCTTGAGTGCAAAATATCAGCCTTAGAATTTTCAAGCGATATTTGGGCACTAAATATTTCATAGCCGTTGCCACAAATATTACAGTTTTCGATATCAACTATTGAACCCACAGCATTAACTGCATACTCTTTATTATGGGAAAGCTTTGATTCTCTAATTATCAAACTGCTATTTACTGATTTTAGTGCTATATTTGCATTTTGAACAAAGCAATTTGTTATTTTTACATTTGCATTTTGTGCAAAAAGGCCAATACTTGCCTTTTTGCACCTATAAAATACTATTTTGCAATTTTCTAAAATTACTCTAGAACCAAGACACGCAATACCGACTTGAGATCTAACTAAAAAAATAGTATCTTTGAATTTTGTGTCTTCTTTTAAAACTAAAGCTTTATCAATCCTAACTACTTTTAGCTTCACCATTGGATTTTTTCAAAATACTTTTGCCTGCAAAAACAGACTTGCCACCAAGAAACTCCTCTATACGCAGCAGTTGATTGTATTTTTCTACACGCTCCCCCCTTGCTGGCGCACCAGTTTTTATGTGCCCCAATCCTAGCCCAACAACAAAATCTGCTATAAAACTATCCGTTGTTTCTCCACTTCTGTGAGACACAAAACAACCCCAATTATGATTTCTAGCAAAATTTACCACATCGATGGTCTCAGATAATGTGCCAATCTGATTTAGTTTTATCAAAACAGCATTTGCAATGTTATCTAAAACGCCTTTTTTAACGATATTTAAGTTTGTTACAAATATATCATCGCCTACAATTTCNATGTTCCTACCAAGCCTGTCATTTAGTATTTTCCAATTATCCCAATCATACTCAGCAAGCCCATCTTCTAGTAATACAACAGGGTAGTTGTTTACGATTTTTTCATAATAACCAATCATAGAAATTGAGTCTAACTCTAAATTTTGGGTTTTTAATATATATTTGCCGTCTTTGTAAAACTCACTTGAAGCTGGGTCTATAGCAAAACCTACATCTTTACCAACGCTTAAGCCAATATTTTCAACTGCCTTAGAGATTAAATCAAGCGGCTCTTCGTTTGAACTCACAAGTGGCACAAAACCGCCTTCGTCGCCTACGCTTACATTGTAGCGTTTTTCTTTAAGCAAGCTTTTTAGGGATTGGTAAATCTCGCTTCCCCACTCGTAGCTTTCTTCAAAGCTTTTAGCACCATAAGGCGCAATCATATATTCTTGAAAATCAGCACCCTGCCAATTAGCATGCACGCCACCATTTATGATATTCATAAAAGGCACTGGCAATAAATTGGCACCAACACCTCCAATGTAGCTAAAAAGCGGTAAGTTTGCATAAATACTAGCTGCCCTACACACAGCAAGCGATACACCAAGTATTGCATTTGCGCCTAAATTTGATTTATCTTTAGTGCCATCTAATGAGATTAAAAGTTCGTCGATTTCTCTTTGTTTTGTTACATCCATGCCTATAATTTTTGGTGCGATAATGGAATTAACATTATTAACAGCCGTTTTCACACCTTTGCCAAAAAAATGCTTTTTGTCATTATCGCGCAACTCAAATGCTTCTTTTGAACCTGTTGATGCCCCAGAAGGCACGCCTGCCCTTGCAAAAATACCATTTTCAAGTACGCAATCCACTTCAATTGTTGGGTTTGACCTTGAGTCTAAAATCTGCCTTGCTTTAACTTGAGAAATCTTCATAACACTACTCCTTATTAAAAATTTTTTTAAATAAATCTTCTGCGTAACTTTTCGATTGCGGCTTTGATTCTATAATTTTGAATGTTCTTGTGCCGTCGGAATTTCTTTGTGCCTTTAAAAACATTACATTATTAGAGTTTTCTTTGCTTATTAAGGAAGCAAATTCCCAAAGGTGAGTAACGAAAAAAATTCTAATTTTCTTTTCAATCAAACCTTCTGTGATATATTTTGCTATTATCGAAGCCTCGTGATCATTTGTTGAAGAAAATGATTCATTAAAAAGCACTAATGCGTTAGGCTTTAGATAATCCACNATATTATTTAATCGCTTTAGTTCTTCGTCGAATTTTCCGCTTTTTAGCGTTTTATCCTCCTGTCTTTTAAAATGCGTAAAAACACCGTTTGACAAACTATACTCAAAAGATTTGGCAGCTACAAACATACCACATTGACTAAAAAGGCAAGCTTGCCCAATACTGCGTAAAAAAGTAGTTTTGCCACCCATATTGGCACCTGTAGTTAAAATCAAATCTATATTATTTATACACAGACTGTTAGATACGACAGGACCTTTTTTAACTAAAGCTAAACTAGATTCGCTTAAGTCTTCAAAAGATAAAACCCTCTTATCTTGAGAGTAAATAACTGGAAAGCATAAACTTATGCCTATCTTTTGGAGTTTGTCGTATAACTCAGTGCATGCTATGTAAAATGTTAACTCAACTTTTAATTGATTAAAAAANTCCAATAAGTAATAAACAGTATTTGCCAATATATTTGCGATTTTACTAAGAGCGTTATTCTTAAGTTCTGATAAAGCTCTAAAACCACCTTCATCGCGCTCTGGTATGTATATTGTATACGCATTCTTTGACTTAAGAAATGATTTAATAAAACTCTGCTTTTCTCTTTTAGGGTACATTATTCGAAAAAATGAAGGTTTTGCAGACATGTTAATCTTTGAGGTTATTAAAATACCATCTTCAAACCTTAAATGTTTCAATATCAAGTCAACTCTATCTAAATATTCATCGCTTAATTTAGCTTTTATACGGCTAAAAAACAACTGAAAGCCTTGAGATTTAAAATTTGATTCACTCTCAAGAATAATATTTTTAAGTTTTTTTAAAATATCAAAAAAGTCTTCTAGAACCTGCCTTGAGCTATATACAATTGAGTCTGGGTGCTTTATAAAAATGCCAAATAGACTCTCCTTTTCTTTTTTTATAGCTTCTATTGAAAGCTCATACATGGCTTTTACAGTTTCTTTATTGTTTATACAATCTTTTAGCACGTTTTGTCTGTAAATAATCTCTTCTTTATCTTTTAAGCTTAGAAGTATNCCTGTTTTAATAACTTTATATGTGAACTCATCNTTGTTGCTAGCCGCTTCAAAAATAACATCTAGCCCCAAATCGCTTACCAAATCTTCCAAATACTGAGGCAAACTTTCTTTAGAATCGAATTTTTTTTCTTTAAACATCAAATAAGCTTGCATTTTTTATCCTTTGGTCAATGTCTTTTTTTGTTAAGTGGTATTTTGAAACTATAGACATTGCATAAGCCAAACCATCTGGGGGTTTTCTTACAATTTTAAATGTTCTATTTTGACTTTGGTCAATCGCTGCAACAAAACTCGCTGTTTTTTCTGTTTTGCATAACTCATCCATAAAGGTAACCCAAATACACAAACACCCCTTTTCCAATATTATTTTTAGAACCTGTTTGCTCAAAAATAAGGCGTCATCGTATGTCGTAGAAGAAAAAACCTCGTTTAATATAAGTATGCTGTTACTTGTTGTATTATCTAAAATTTTCTTTATTCTTATTAAATCATTTTCTAAACGGCTTCTTAGACTTTGAACTTGCTCTTGCCTTTCAAAACAAGACCAAACATTATCAAACAAAAATATCTGTGCTTTGGTTGCTGGAACTTTTAAGCCCAATTTTGATAAATGCGTAATCTGGCCAATACACCTTACAAAAGTAGTTTTTCCTCCCTGATTTGGACCTGTGATAATAGCTATTTTTTCGTCCTTTTGCATATTAAAATCATTTGCTACGCAAATTTTATTATTTTTTATAAATTCATCTGCTAGGTCAATATCGCATGCGTTTTCTATATATATGATTTCTTTAGAAAATTCTGGGTAACTAAACTTAATATTATTTTTCTCAAAGCGCTTTATATAACCCAAGAATGCAAAATAAAACTGTATTTGGTCGACAAATGTTTCTATTGTTTTGTCAATAAAATCTTGCATTTGATTAAAAAAGCCATCAAGACGCATAAAAATATCNNGATTAAGTTTTTCTACTTTTTCTAATATNTGATATTCTATATGATTTGTGTCTGTACTTTGTTTAAAACTAGTGTATTCTTTGTCTATATTTCCTACTAAGTGCAAAAAAGTATCAATTACATCTTGCTCAAAATCATTTACATTATCGTTACTTATTGTGATAGCTGCATCTTTGATTAATATATCGAATTTAATACTTAGCAATTTTTCTTCTAACTCTGTGGCTGCGTCTGATAAATTTATAAAATCTGGTTTTTTAGTATAATTTGAGAGATAGTTTATAAAAGCTTTTAAGCCTTGTGATTTAAAATCTAACTCAAGTGATTCTTTTTGCAAATAAAAAATAGCATTGCAGTAATTATTTACCGCATTTAAAAAACAAAATTGCTTTTCATACTTGTAAAATGACTTTTGGGATTTTGCTAGCAAATCGTTTACTGTTTCAAACTGGGAGCAAAATTTATCAAATATGTTGAAATTTTTTGCGTTTTCTAAATCCATTAATACTTTGTGCCTATACTCGATATCTTCCAAATTATTAAGCGTTGTAAAAAAATATGATTTTAGATTATATTTGGGCTTGATTGCAACAATTTGCTCAATGATTTTGTCTAAATTCAAATCGTAAAAATATTCTGGCTGATTTTCATTTAATTTAGTCGGGTTTTTAAATAAAATGCTAAAATTTTCCATTTTGCTCTTCTTGCGTTAGCTGATTTTTTAAATTTTCAAGATTAGCCCTAATTTCCGACAATGACTTGATATGATTATCAATTTTGTTAATCTCATTTTGCCTTTGCTCGTCATTTTGTTTCTGAAGGGCTGTGTTTAGTATGTCTTTTATAGTATCAATGGTTTGGTTTAGCTTTTCTTCAACTTGAGAGCTAAATTTTTGGGCGGTTTCTTTAATGCGCTTTACAAAATCATACCTCAATCTTCCACAATGCCTATCAAACAATTCTACACTGCGCTCGCTAATGGATTTGTAAATTACTTTTTTGCCTAAAAATAACGGTAGGCTGCTCTTGAAAAAGTCGACCATCATGTCAAGCGCGCCAGGTTGTTCTTTTATAAGAAAATAAAATTCGCTTTTTTCAATCAGTTGTTCTACTTGCGTTAATTTTGAAAGCTCAACCTCAAATACTTCTTCAGCTGTTTTTGTTATATTGTCAATAAGTGTATTGATTTTTTCAAGAAGCTGGCTGTAAATACCTTCGACTAATTGTCCCATCTTTTGATTTTCAATCTGCAAAAATGCCAAAAAGATTTTTTCTATTTGCTCTTGAAGGTAGGATTTTAATTGTTCGTTAAGCATTGAAGTGCTCGATGTGTTAAGCGTCTTAAAGTAATCTGTGATTTTTGATGTTAATTGAGACAGCTGTTCTTTTTTTAATGTTAAAATATCTTCATCCAAAACATTAATTACCTGTTTTGTCTTGTTTTCAAGCCAGTATATATATTCGTCTAACTCAAGTCTTTTAAGAGAGTCTTCAAATAACTTAATTTTTTCTTGCAGTTTTGCTTGACTCATTGATAGGCTTGCTAAGTTGAGCTTAAAAAAGTTCATTTGCGTATCAATGTATCGTATGAGGTTATTTATAATTGAGTGCCAAAATACACTTGCTTGCTCTTCTTTGATAAATTTGTCTAGTTTGTTATAAAGCTTTTCTATATTTGATTGCTCTTGCTTTTCTTTGTTGGACTCTAGCTTGGCTTCTAGGGCAAGTTTGGCGGATATATCTATAATATCAACCTTTTTTGAAACTAAGCTCTCTATTATTGAACGGTTGAATTCAATGATTTCTTTTAGCTCATTTGGCTTAAAATTATCGATTTTATTTAACAAAAAGAAAAATTTGTCTATATACTTTTGAGCATCTTTCAAAAATTCTATTTCTGATTGTGTTATAGGTGGGTCTGGACTTAATACAAACAAACTTGCATCTGCTTTTGGTAAAAATTGATAAGAAACATCGCTGTTGTGTTCATATACTGAGCCAATACCCGGTGTGTCTATAATTCTTACAGAATTTTTTAAAAAATCAGCTGGGTAAAATATTTCAACATATTCCACATTTAATTTATTGTTTGGGTTGTACTTTTCTGTTACAAAAAAGCTAATCTCATTAAGTTCTATATTTTTGCATAAACCGTCTTTAAAACATACAACTGCTTTTTGTTCTCCGTAGTTTATTATTGTAACAATAGAAGTTAGAGGCAATACAGATGACGGCAGTATGTCTTTGCCAATCAAAGCATTTATAAGCGTTGATTTGCCTCGTTTGAATTGCCCTATGACAACTAAGTTAAACTGCTTGGATTGGATTTTATCTTCTATGGCACTCAACTGTGAAAAATCAAGTGGTAGAGCTTTTAATGCTTGAATTGAACTTTGAATTGCCTGCTCGAGGTTAACCATAAATTATCCCTCCTTTTTAGCTGAATAACTAAAAAGTAGAGGTCATCAGCTCAAAAAAGAGCGCATAAAGGCTAACCTCATAGCCTGCCATTATTATAGGCACCTTGAGACAAAAATCAAGCCAAAACAACTAATACAACGCTAAAAATATGGCGGAGAGGACAGGATTCGAACCTGCGGAAGGCTTAATGCCTTCAGCTGATTTCGAGTCAGCCGCCTTCAACCGCTCGGCCACCTCTCCAGTTATGAATTGTAAACAATTTGTTATGAAAATCAATTATATATTTAGCGTTTTAAAATATTTTCAGGCTTTATAAAAACTTCACCATTAAAAACTGCAATAAGCTTATTATCTGATTCTCTCTCAAATGTAAAAATCTTAAACCTAAAATTTATACTATTAATATAATGCTATTTTAAAAACATTTTATATACAAAAATTTTCTGTTTTTTATTCTTCTTAAAAAACTATTCGGACACATATCGGACTTTTTTTGATGCTTTATAGAGTCTCCAAACCTTGATAAAATGTATAAACGGAGTATAATATTATCGTTGTTAAAATAACAAAAAGGAGGCTTTTACTGTGAGTTTTTCAAGTATAAAAAAGGTAGCAATTTCTTTGTGTCTGTCATTGGTCTTATCTCAATCTCTTATGCTGTCTAATTCTTTTGCTTACACTGTTACTTATTATTCACCGCAAACAAATCTACAAACGATAGATCTAAACTGGCTGCAAAAAGCACTGATACCCAAAACGCTGTATGTTGCAATGTTTAGCTTTACTGATAAGGCTTTAGCACAAAAGATAATCCAGCTTGCTAATCAAGGTGTAGCAGTTTGCATATACCGTGATGATTCACAAATGCGTGATAAAAATGATGTAACATATATGTTTCGTGGGGCAAAAAACATTCATGTCAAAGCAAAGCATGATAAGGGTTTTTGGAATATAATGCATGACAAGATTTTTATCATTCCTAATGTTGTCTATCGTGAAGGCTCTGCTAATTGGTCTCCGTCTGCAGAAGGAGTTTCCTGCTGGCACAATAACTGCGGCAGTTCTGAAAACCAAGACAATAACGCAACATACATAACCAACAGATCCGAAATAGACCAAGCAGTACAGGTTTTTCTGCACATGTGGAACAGAAAAAGCAATTTGGTAATTCAATAAGGAGGCAAATCATGGTTTTTGTAGATATAGATGACACTTTATGGGATTTTGGCACACCGTTTTATGTTAAACTCTACACAAAAGGCTATAATGTTTTACCACCAAGACTTTGGGAATGGCACTTTGCAAAAGGCATTGTGCCTGACGATGAGTTTTATAAAATAACTAGAGAAGTCCAAGAAGAGCAAATTAACTACGAACCTTATGCTTACGCACAAGAGTTTTTAAAGAACTTAAAGGATATGGGCTATACTATTGTAGTTGAGTCAAATAGAGACCAAGAACTATATTTCAGCACATACAAATGGCTTGAAAAACACAACCTTATTTTTGATGATTTGATTTTAAGCGACGACAAAAGAAAGCTTTTTAACAAAAATACTGAACTTGTTGTTGATGACTCACCTATAGTTTTAGAATATGCTTTATCACAAGGAATCCCAGCTACAGGCTTATTGTTTAATTGGAATAAACATTTGTTAGATAAAGTTAAACTGCATAAAACACTAAAGCAATGCAGCAAATTTATTCAAACTAATTTTGA
>JGI24721J26819_10002050_pt1 | contig 22394 bp, 19 predicted proteins | sample YelNatPaOPGAMG01_FD_26819 | JGI IMG/M metagenome (IMG submission 26819) | reverse complement strand
TGCAAGGGTCTCCAAGGATTTCCAGTGCCTGAGTTAAAATCTGATAGTCCTCTTTTAACAATAGGGATTTGTCCGGGCGATTTTTGTTATCAGGTATATCCAAATGAACAGTTCCATCCTCGCTATCTTGTTCTAACGGAATGGGATTTATCCCGCTTCCGCGCTTTGCGGCTTTTCGCCTTTCCAGAAAATCGCGGGTTTTATTAAGGGCGATTTTAAAAATCCATGTCTGAAGTTGGCTTTTCCTGTTAAAAGAAGATAGATTTTTGATGACTGAGAGAAAGACCTCCTGAGCAATTTCTTCTGAATCTTCGCGGCTTAAATCCGGACTTAACTGGAAAATAAACCGGACACAAGGCGCGTAATGGAGATCGAATAATTTATTCCATGCCGAAGCATCGCCTTTTAAACAATCTTTAATCAGTTCGGATTCTGAACTGTAATTCATTATATTTCATCGGACGAAATTGCGCCGTGGTGTCTCAATCCAAAAATTCACAACCTTTATTAAACAGTCTTCTTATAATTAAGACAATCCAAACGCCTTAAAATTAAAAATTTTTACATTGTCTTGTTTTTGCTTTTGGATAATTGCTCCTGTATTTCCTTTAACTCGGGGTCAAGGATTTCGACCTTTGCCTCTTTCTTTAATTTTTCGAAATAGCCGGGCAAAAGTTTCTGCACTTCCTCCTGTTCGAGGTATTTCTTTATTTCTTCCTCTACTTCGGAAAGCGGGCGTTTCCCAGCTGGCATAACTTCAACAACTTTAACAATATGATAGCCATAGGGGGATGTAATTAAATTACTCACTTCGCCTTGGTTGGTTGAAAAAGCGGCAATTTCAAGCTCAGGCATCAATGCAGCACGGGGATCATCTTTTGCCCTTGTTATCACATACTCCCCACCTCGTTCTTTACTCTGGTAATCCTCGGAATATTCTTTCACCAATTTTACGAAATCATCTCCTCTTTTAGCCCTTGCAAGGACACTCTCGGCAAGTTTTCGCTTTTCTAATTTTGCGTCTTCAGGAAGGTCACGTTTCAGACGGAGTTGCGGAGCAGGGTCATTCATATCCTTTGTTGCTATCAGGATATGCAGGATTTTTCGTCTTTCCGGCAAAGTAAATTCCTCAGGGTTTTCATCATAAAATTTCTTAATCTGCTCTTTAGTTATAACGACATCTTTTTTTACCTCGCGTTTAACTACTTCGTCGCATATAGACTGTTCGAGGACGCGTGTCTTAAATTTTTCAAATGTAAGACCGTTTGCTCTTAGATTAAGATTAAATAACTGTTCGGATACAAATCTTGATTTTGCCTCCTCAATAAACTTGTTGGCGGCTTGCTCGGCATTTTTTCTATCCTCATCTGTGGCTTTTGATAACAGTAGTTGGGTTGCGATTAAACGGTCGAGGAGTTTTGCTTCGAGAACTTTCCGCCGTTCCTCCGGGATATAAGGTGTTCCAGCCATCAGATTTGCCTTTACCAGAATGAATGCTTCTTCAATCTGGCTTCTTTTGACCTCAACGCCGTTTCCTTTCGCAACAACTTCATCAGGGAAAAGGTCAAACGAAGACTTTGATGAGGCTCCTGAGTCCGCCGCGGTCAATGTAATATTACCCATGGAGGAAATAACTAATCCCGTAAGAAAAATAACTAAAATCTCTTTTTTAAAAAGCTTCATATATTCAGAAAAATTAAAGTTCTAAAATTGTTCACACCAAAACTGCAAAAAACTATCTGTAAAAATAGTTCAGGGGGATTGAATTATCAATCCCCCTTTTAATTTCACATTTTCACGACTTTAACTCCGCTTATATCAGGGTCTTTCTTAATCTCCTCTATTACCTGAGACGGCGGTGCTGTATCAAGGCTGATAACGGTTAACGCCTTTCCGCCAACGATGTCGCGGTTTAAGTCCATACTTGCGATGTTAATGTTGTATTTATTCAAAATCGTTCCAATGAAACCGACGATGCCCGGGCGGTCTTTATTGAAGAAAATTAAAAGAACACCTTCNGGATGAATCTCGACCGAGCGGTCATAAAGTTCGATTATTCTCGGCTGCTGGCTCTTACCGAGGACAGTTCCAGCGACACTGTATTGTTCGCCGTTTGATTGAACGGACACATAAAGCCATTCGTGATAATCGCTCTGTTCGTCTGAGCGGACTTCTTCAATCCTCAGACCAAGCGATTTTGCAAGGATACGGACATTAACTTGATTTACGTCTGAGCCTGCAACATGCTCAAGGAATCCTTTTAACACACAACGTGTAATTGGTTCAGTGGGCAGTTCTGCGGCTCTTCCGCCATACATAATTGTGATTTTCTCGTTTCTTTTCGGAACAATCTGTCCGATGAGCCTGCCAAGTTTTTCGCCGAGCACGAGGAACGGCATAACGGTTTTAGCGGTTTTTTCATCAAGGCTCGGCATGTTAACGGCGTTTCTGATAACACCGTTGAGAAGGAAATCAGTGATGGCTTCGGCAATTTCAATACCGACGTTATCCTGAGCCTCTTCGGTGCTTGCGCCAAGGTGCGGGGTCATGATGATTTGTGGTATAGAACGTAACGGAGAATCTTTTGGCAGTGGTTCAACCTCGTAGACATCGAGTGCTGCGCCTGCAACTTTCCCGCTTTTAATAGCCTCCACAAGATCATTTTCATTAACGATACCACCACGGGCACAATTTATAATACGGACGCCTTTTTTCATTTTTGCTATTGCCTCGGCGTTAATCATGCCGCGTGTTTCGTTTGTTAACGGCATGTGAACAGTGATGAAATCCGCTTTCTGATAAATTTCGTCGAGTTCTGCAAGTTCAATCTGAAGGGACTTTGCCCTGGTCAGGCTGATATACGGATCATAACCAAGGACTTTCATCCCGAAAGCCTGAGCGCGTTTTGCGACTTCGCTACCGATTCTGCCGAGTCCGAGGATACCGAGTGTTTTTCCGAAAACCTCAATACCGGCAAACGCCTTGCGGTTCCATTCGCCTGCTTTCATTGAGGCATTAGCCTGAGGAATGTTACGCGCAAGCGCCAGGAGCATTGAAAATGTTAATTCGGCAGTGGAAATTGTATTGCCGCCCGGTGTGTTCATTACAACGACACCTTTCTGGGTGGCATATTCAACATCAACGTTGTCTACTCCTACCCCTGCTCTGCCAACGACCTTAAGCTCTTTGGCTGCGTCAATAACGGCTTTTGTAATTTTAGTTTCTGATCGAACAACCAAAGCCACTTTGTCGGCTACCAGAGGCAGGAGTTCCTGTTCAGATAGCCTTTTGTCCAATACAGTCACCTCAAATTCGGGTCTTTGCTTTAAAAGCGCAATGCCCTTGGGTGACACCGGGTCACATACCAATATTTTCATAATTTCGAACAAGTTAATTTATCCAAACTTTTCCTTTAAGGTCAATAAAGGATTAAAACATTAATTTCATAATCAGATAATATGTGGTATATTTTAATGGAGGTCAAAATGAATGATTACACGATAGTAGCGCCGATAGAAAACGAGGTACAGGCAGAACTGCTCGACGCAGTGTTGTCCGAACGTAACATCCCATATATAATTGTCAGCCATCACGATTCTGCCTTTGATGGGTTGTTCAGCGCCTATCATGGATGGGGGTGCGTTAAAGCGCCTCCGGAGTTTCACGAAGAAATTAAGCAGATTATTGAAACTCTGAAAACCGAAAAGAATATTCCGACACCGGTTCCAGACCCTGAAAAAATGACACCGGAGCCGGACCAGCCTGAATAAATTCCTCTGTGTTCTCAAATGCCAATTGGATAGTCGGATAAGTAGTCAGAGTTTAATTTGAAAAAGAACGATTCAAAAGCCCCGCGCGGAACACGGCTGCAGCCGAAAAACAGATTTGCTTCCACTTTTTACGAATCCGAAGAAATTCCTCAGGAAGAACACGAAAGGAAAACAGAGTTTATCGAGGATAAGTCGGCTTCGATAATTACCTGTAATGAGAGTCCGGACATTGGTTATGAGGCGAGCGTGAATCCGTATCGCGGCTGTGAGCATGGGTGTATTTACTGTTATGCACGTCCGACACATGAATATCTTGGATTTTCCTGCGGTCTGGATTTTGAGACAAAAATTCTCGTCAAAAAGGATGCGGCAAAATTGTTAAGGAAAGAACTATCCAAACCGGGATATAAACCGCAGATTCTTTCCATGAGCGGGGTAACTGACCCATACCAGCCGATTGAAAGTAAATTGAAAATCACACGCGCATGTCTGGAAGTTCTCGCGGAATTCAGACACCCTGTTTGTATAGTAACAAAAAACTCGCTGGTTCTAAGAGACTTAGATATTCTGAAAGAACTTGCGCGATTCGATGCTGTTTCTGTTTCGATATCAATTTCAACACTGGACGATAAACTTAAGAAAATACTTGAACCACGAACAACACCGCCATCCGAAAGGCTAAAAGTTGTTCAAAAACTTGCTGCTGAAAAAATTCCAGTAAACGTACTTGTCTCTCCGGTTATTCCAGCTATCACTGACCATGAAATGCCCGCAATTTTAAAGGCGGCATCCGAAATGGGGGCAGGCGGCGCATATTATAGTGTTATACGGCTTCCGCATGGAGTGGCGGTATTATTCGAAGAGTGGCTTGCAAAATGGTTTCCGGAGAGAAAGGAAAAGGTGCTTGCTCGCATAAAGTCGCTCCATGGTGGAAAAATCTATGACTCAAGGTTTTTTAAAAGACTGACGGGTGAAGGTATCTGGGCTGACCAAATCAGGCGGCTTTTTTGTGTTTCATGTAGAAAATTCAAAATCCCTGAAAGACAAGTTGAATTGAATCTTTCGGCATTCAGACAGCCGGGATTGGACAGACAAATGGAATTATTCTGATTTCTAACCGTTGATTGAGATACTAACATGTGAGTCTGGATTTCTGAAAGTTGGGATAAAACGCATATTTTCTTTATTGGACAAGAAGGGTAGATTTTAATTAAATGAGTTGCGGCAAAAATGGATTAATATAAACAGGCATAGGAATTCGTGAAGACGTTGTATGCATATATATCGCGCGAGATAATCACCACGCTTATAATGAGCGTGGCGATATTCACTGTGGTTCTTTTGCTTGGAAATATAATTAGAGAAGTTTTTACTCTTTTGTTCAATGAACAGGCAACCCTTGGTATGGTCGGTAAGGCAATCTTATTGTTAGTTCCGTATGTGCTTGTTTTTGCATTGCCGATGGGGATGCTGACATCTGCTCTACTTGTGTTTGGGCGATGGAGTTCCGATCAGGAACTGACTGCAGTAAAATCCGGCGGGATAAGCATTATAGTACTGGTAATCCCTGTTCTGATAATCAGTGTTTTATGCTCGGCATTATGCGGTTTTATTAATTTATACTGGGCTCCAAAATCGCGGGTTATCTATAAGGATATGCTATATGACCTTGGTTCAAAAAATCCGACTTCAATACTTTCAGAAGGCAAGTTTATTAAGGATATTCCCGGATACATTATTTACATTGGCTCGGTTGATGGAAATAATCTGTACGATGTTCTTATATCCGTAGTTGACAAAGATGGTTCTATAACTGCTACATTGCGGGCACCGAGCGGTAGAACTGAACGCATGGAAAATACGAACCAGTTCAGGCTAACGCTTTTTAATGCCCGTGGCGCAACTATTGATAATGGAAAATGGCAACCTCTTGCATTCGGGGAATGGTCACAAATTCTAAAACTTCCAGAAAAACAAAAACGACGGTTAAAACTAAATGAACTCACGATTTTCCAGTTAATTGAAGAAGCCAGAAAGATGGAACGCCTTTTGCAATCTACACAGAGCATTCCGAGCCTCCTGCCAGGCGAGTTAAGGGAAAAATTACAGGAGTATAAAAAGCCAATCTACGACTTTACCATGCCGATTAAAGTGCAGATTAACCAGCAGGTTTCATTCTCATTTGCCTGTATAGGTTTTACCCTTCTTGGGATTCCACTTGGGATACGCGCTCACCGTAAAGAAACAAGTATCGGCGTGGCAATATCGCTGGTTTTAATACTTATATATTACAGTTTCTTTATTCTTGCGTCTGCCATAGACACGAAAAGCGAATATTCGCCCCATCTGATTGTGTGGATTCCAAACTTTTTATTCCAGTTAATCGGCGGATATCTTCTTTGGCGGACTAATAGGATGTAAAAATCCGCATTTCATCATTCTGCAGGATACTTTATGCAGAGACGCTTGAGGATAAGAGATTCAGATTTGAAATCGCCCCTCGGAGGTTCTTGAATCATGGGAAAACAGAACAAAAAAAAATGGAGCGAGCGAAGGGATTCGAACCCTCGACATTCACCTTGGCAAGGTGACGCTCTACCAGGCTGAGCTACGCTCGCATCCTTAAAAATACTATTTAACAAATAACAAAAAATTTGCAAGTGTCAAATTAAAATTTTTTTAACACTCCAAATCTTAATCCGCGTGTACTCAAATATACACTTTTCAATTTCAAAACGCTCATGATTCCCATGAAAATAAGAAGTCCGAAAATTATTACATCTGCCCTATCCGCAGGCAAACCGGGGATTGATTGGCGTTCTTTAAGAGTCATCCGCCACAATTTTTCTGTTAATTCACAGATTTCCTCAAATTTGATTTCAAGACCGTCGAGTTTTTCTCTGTCATATTCATCCATTTGTAATTTTATCTTTCCAACGATGGTAATTGTGCCGCCTGTTGCGATGAATTTTAACGATTNGCCGTATTTNTTTAAAAAGTCNTGAATGTCCGGATATANATGGCTGGTAATTTCATTTTCAATTGNGTTTTTGCATTTCAGGAATTCTTCATTTGAGGGCGGATCAGATACATGAAACATATTCATTAACCTGACACCACCGATTTTATAACTTTTCTTAAAAACAAGATTCAGTTTATCGCCTACAATAAACTGCGTGCTTCCCCCACCGACCTCTGTTATCAGTACAGGGGCATTTTCGAAAGAAGTTTCAGATACTACACCGATATATGCGAGTTCAGCCTCTTCTTCTCCGCTGATTATTTGGATGTCAAGACTGGTTTTTTCTTTTACTTTAAGGGCAAACTCGTCTCTATTTGCGGCTTCTCGAATGGCGCTTGTTCCGATAATTTTGATATCTTTAGAGCCAAGCATTCTGGAATATTGGTAGAAAAACTCGATTGCTTCAAGTGTCCGCGCAATCCCATCGTTCTGGAAGAGTCTTGCTGTTAAAGGCATTATTGCCAATCCGGGTTTGAATGGCGCATTCTTTGACCGGCGTGATATGATGATCAGAGAGGTCGGCTACGAGAAGTTTTACTGAGTTTGTCCCAACGTCTATGACCGCTTTTCTGACAAGATTTTCTTTCTCCGCAACATCTCCCTGCATATAAACACTCTAATTTACAGATTAAACTGACTAAGGGTTGAGGGATGATTTTGCAAGGGCTGCCGCTCCTATAATGCCGGCGCTATCGCCTAACCGACAAGAGATTATTTTGGTTTTTACCATACTACCCGGAAAGGCATGTTTACCTGCAACATCCAAAATAACTGGCATCATTTCATTTTCCAGAGCTTCTATGACACCCCCGCCGAGCGCTACAACCTCGGGATTGAGAATATTAATCAGGTTTGCAACTGCAATACCGGTGTATCTTGCGGCTTGTTCAACAACCTTCAGAACAAATTCATCGCCTCGTTTTATTGCACTTTTTAAATCGCCGCTACGCATGTTTTCGAGTTTTCCATCCAGTAATTCAGTCAGAATTGTTTTTTGTCCGTCTTTAATGGCTGAATAGATTTTAGTGAAAATGGCTTTTCTGCTGGCGAGCGCTTCAAAACAGCCGTAATTTCCGCACCCACATTTTGGACCATCAATATCAATCACCATGTGCCCTATCTCACCTGCTGTATTGGTTAAGCCGGAATACAATTTGCGGTTTATGATGATTCCTCCACCTATGCCTGTACCAATAAAAATTCCAATCATGCTTTCCGGTTCTGCTCCCAATTCCGCATCGAAAACCCCTAATGTGGAAACATTGCAATCGTTATCAACAAAAACAGGGACGTTTAGGATTCTTTCCAGAGCCCTTTTCAGCGGAACGTTTTTCCATTCCAGATTGGGAGAGAAGATAACCTCTCCTGTGGTTGCGTTAATTGACCCTGGCGCCCCAATACCGATAGCCTTTATATCATCAATTGTAAGGCGGCATTCATCGAGGGCTTCGAGAATACATCTTGCTATTCGTTCAATAACCGCTTCAGTCCCCTTGTGTGCCTTTGTTTTCTTCTTTGCAGTTCCTATACATTCCAGTGAGTTTGTGAAAACACCGGAAAGGATTTTAGTCCCCCCAAAATCGACACCCACATAATAACCTTTATTGTTGTTGATGGGATTCTGGTTATTAGTCATTTTTCCTCCGGTTTAAGGATTTTCTTTTTAAGACCGCCTCAATTTTTTTTCTGAGTTCCGCGTTAACTTCTTCGATACTTTTATCGCCGTCAATAACAGTAAAGCCGTAAATTTTCTGGAGTCTGCCAAATTGTTCACGAATCATGCCCTGATATTTGATAAAACTATCNAACATATCGCGCGATATACCGAGGTCCATTCCGCTTTCCCAATAATCGAGAGAGTGTTTTTTTGCAAAGTTTCTCTGAACAAGATTCTCTGGTGAAACGCTCAGGTAAAAAACCGCATCTGGAACAACCGCTATACCATAAAGGTTCCTCAACCATGCTTCATCCATACCTCTTACAAGGTCACGCGCCATTAAGGTGTAAATGTAGCGGTCTGCAAGCACGACAAATCCGGCTTTTAACGCTGGGACTATAACATTTTCGAGTTGGTCAGCAAAGTCCGTGGCGTAGAATAGACTCATTGTAGTATGGCTAAGGATGTTACCTTCCTGAGCTTTATTAAGTTCCTCGCTTACCAGCGTAGAGTGCTTGAGTCCTACCTGTACTGTTGCATGTCCGATGCTTTCGAGCCAGTCAACAAGGAGTGATATTTGGGTTGACCTTCCTGAACCATCAGCGCCTTCAATTACTATCAAGGTGCCAATCAGTGCTTCTGGATTGATATTAGGCAACCCGTATCCGTAAAACCTGTGATGAACAGGCTTAGGCACTATAACCTCGTTTGGAATGGTTTGTTTTAAATCTTTATGTCTGAATGGCATATTATTGCTCTGACTTTTCTTTGTTTAAATACAAAATATTTCTGTCNTGCTTGTAGTCCAGAAGGTTAATCTTTTCAGCTACGACCTTTCTCACATACGCCTGTTGTTCCTCTACGCAGAGGTTACCATTTACTTCAACAAAATTAAATTCGTTGCTCATTTTAACATATTCCTGCAATAACTTTCCCTGAAAAATTTTAAAACTTGTTACGGGGTCGTTGGAATAGCCCATGTCCATTCCTGCTTCATAATATTTTAACTGGGGTCTGCCATCGAGAATTCTCTTAAGTGAAACATCAAGATCTGTTTTGAAAAAAAACACAATGTCCGGGAGCGCAGCGAAACTGTAAATTCCTCTGACCCAGTCGGGTTTGCAACCCCTGACAACATCGCGGGCAAATGCAGTGAAAATATATCTGTCGCATAGCACGATATAACCTGCTCGTATAAGAGGCAGAAGATGGCGGTCATAGCGGTCTGCAAAGTCTGTCGCATGAATCAGACTGAATGTGGTGGGCGTAAGCAAAAACATTTTCTTGCCCCTACTTGTGGCAGACTTAACCAGTTCGGAGGAGTTCCATTCGCTGAAAAAAACCTTTAATTTCTGTTTTTCCAACCAGCGTTGCAACAGGTGAATCTGTGTAGTTTTACCGGAGCCATCCAATCCCTCCACGGCAATCAGACGCCCCGGATAACCCATTTCTCCAAATGTTTTCATTTTTAATGTTTTACAATCAAAGCAAATAACAATAATAAAATACCAAATTCGACAGCGGTTGTCTAAATTTTTAAACGTCCCGCGTCGAATTGGTATTTAAACTAATATCAGGGGTTTTTACCCTGATTCGGAACAACTAATTATGCAACTTCCCAGCCTTTTCTGTATGTTTCTTTTATGAATTTTTCGGCTTCAGGCGCATTCTTTGCGCGCATGTTTTCATGATCCCAATAAATCTTTTTACGTGTTCGTAACGCAACATTGCCGAGAAGGACAATTTCTGTTAATTTTGCAGCATATTCAAAATTGCTGCTTGGCTGCGGTCCGCCTTTGCAGGCGTCGAGCCAGTCTCTGTGATGTCCTTTAGAACGCGGGATTGTCTTTGGCGGTTTCTGGAACTCATCCATTCTTGACTGCGGTAAAATCACCGGTGTCCCGCCCCAACCACCGCACATAATCTTTCCTTTTTCTCCGATAAACAGGATACCGTTACCACCGCCGCCAAGGACTTGGTCTTCTTCGAGTTCTTCTGGTCTTTCCGGACGCAATCCGCCATCATACCATGTAACCTTCACGGGTGGCATATCGCCACGCGCTGGGAAATTATATCTGTAAATCGCGCATTGACTTACAACCTCACTGTCCACACCTGGGGATGAAGCCTCTACACTAATTGGCGCTTCGAGTTTAAGAGCCCAGACGGCAGGGTCAAGATTATGGCATGCCATATCTCCGATTGCGCCTGTGCCGAATGCCCACCATCCGCGCCAGTTATATGGATGATACGCCGGATGATACGGACGGTAATCGCGTGGACCAAGCCACAAATCCCAGTTCAATCCTTTTGGTACTGGTGGTGTTTCTTTCGGACGTCCGGGACCTTTTGCCCAGCCCCCAGCGTCACTCCATGCATGAACTTCGGTTATCTTTCCAATCGCGCCAGCCCAAATCCACTCGCACGTCATTCTTATTCCTTCGCCGGAATGCCCCTGATTTCCCATCTGTGTGGCAACTTTGGTTTCTCGAGCGATTTTGGCGATCTGACGCGCTCCCAGATGTTGTGAGTGAGGGGTTTCTCGCAATAAACATGTTTGCCAAGTCGCATTGCTGCCGCTGTTACAACTGCATGGACGTGGTCCGGGGTCGCAACGAGCACTGCGTCGATACCTTTTTCTTTTTCAAACATTACCCTGAAATCTTCATACTCCTTGCATTTGAAGTCCGGTTTTTGTTTTGTATAATGCGCTTCGATTCTTGCTTTAACAGGCAATCTACCTGCCCTGCCCCCATAGTAAAACGGGCTGTAATCGGCATCTTCGCTCGGGTCGCAAATTGCGACTATTTCTGCGTCTGCTTCGCGCATGAGGGCGTCCGCGTTTGTTCTGCCTTGTCCGCCAGCACCGACAATTGCAATATAAACTTTATTGCTCGGGGCTACGAACCCAGCACCGCCAAGAATCCATCGCGGAAGTATCGTCGCCGCAGTGATTGCAGCTCCTGTCTTGAGGAACTCCCTACGATTCACATTATTTTTGTTTGTGTTTTTCATAATTTCCTTATTCTCAGAATTTCGGTTTTTTTAAAAATCTTTATTTTATCTTCTCAAGAGCCTGTGCAGCATCTTTGGGGTATTTTGATTTAATTGCGTTTGCGATTCTTTTTACAGCTTCAATTGCTTCAGCTTTTATATCCGGGTCTGAAACCTTTTCCAGCGCCAGATACAACGCTTCCCTGTGAGCGCAGTTTCCGAGCGCTCCTATAATCATTTTTTTGTCCGATGCTGTTTTTGCGAGATTGAACAGTTTGCTGTAATAATCCACTAACTTTTCATCAGGTCTTATATTCTCCTCATTTAGAAGACGGACAAGTCCGCGCAATGCAAGGACTCTGAAAGCCTCTGAATCCGGCTTTTCATAAACTTTAAAAAGGGCATTCCATGCACTGATATCTTTCCACTCGGCGAGAGCCCTTAAACCTGCCTCTTTAACCCGACTATCCATGCTTGCATAGGAGGCTCTTGCAGCTGAAAGCGCTTCAGCGCCACCGCAAACCGGCAGAAGATTAATAAACGAAATCTTTACTTCCGGATTCGTTGTTTTTACAACATAACCGCACACGAGATTGGCGCAGTTTATTTTTGAAGGAATCTTTTCAATCACGGCGGCGATTGCGTTTTCCGCCTCAGTGCGAATCTGGGCGGTCTTTATACCGACAAGGGCATCGAGGAGTTGCGGAAGTTCCCGTTCCGAACACAATTTTCCGAGAGCCCTGAACGCCGCCCNGGCGGAAGCCTCATCATCCGAAACAGCAATTTCAAGCATGGTCTTAAAGCCATCCGACGCAAANACCTTTGATTCGGGTCTTAATGAAAACCTTCTTGTGAGGACGTTAATAATTCTTGTTTTTGCCGGCGATGATTTTAGTTCTTTTAAGATCGCCGCATCTGTTAAATCTCCGCCTTTCAACGTAGCCAGCGCCTGTTCGATAATCTGGGACGAAGGCGGGTCTGTAGCTTCATTTAAAGCTTTTATCAAAAGCGGAACGTGCTGCGATGAACCTACTTTTCCAATAGCAGATAGTGCAGCAATCCGTATTTCTTTGTCCGGTGATTCTGCTGCTTTTTCAATTACCTTTACTGCGGTGGAATCATTGATTTCTGCCAACGCGTCAATTAGAAGAATCTGTTCGTTTTTTCCAACACTCTGGAACAGAGAGGATATTTTACCCGAGACACTTGATTTTTTAATAGCAGGCAACATGGAAATTGCGGTTGCCTTCAATGGAGTGTCTGGACCGAGAATGGTCTGTTCAATGCGGCTCAACCCTCCATCGCTGTCAGTTTTAANCAGCCCGATAAATNTGGCGCGTTTAATCTGCGGNCTGACTTTTTCAGAGAACAATCCTTCATAAATTGTCCTTGCGTCATTAATCCGNTTATTTGCNACCGCTTTTTCGGCGCATCGCAGGAGGGCATCAGAGATTGCATCTGCAAATTCATTCCACCTGTTTAATTTAAACGCAATAATTACATCCGTTGCCGATTTTGTGCCAATTTTTCCAAGCGACGTAAGCGCCGCTTCGACAAGTTGCTTATCTTTCTCATTCAGAACGGATTTTAAGAAGGACACCGCGTTCTCAGAGATTGAACCAAACTTTTGCCAATTCAGGTTGCCGATCGAGTTCACCGCCTGCAGTTTTACGTAGGAATTACCCTGATTATAGGCGATCTTTAACGCCTCAAGCGCATTGGTGGAAGGAGAGTTCACAATCGCCATGCAGGCAACCCCTGCTGTCGGCTCAAGAGAGGCAATCTGAGAGAGAATCATTAAAGACGATTCAGGTCCGATAATGGCAAGTTGTTGACAGGCAAACTTTCTTGCCTCGATAGTTGAATCGGCAGCAAGAATCCCGGCAAGAATTTTTTCGACCTGTTGTTTTTTGTCGGGATTATTACGAACATCACGCACAAGAGATTCAATTTTCTTTAACGGCTCGGCGGTTTCGCCGGATTGATACTTTGATACCTCCTGAATCAATCCTTTGATTTCTTCAGCGGTTTGTGTTCTGCCATTCGAATAACCTAAAATTGCGATGCTGAATATTACAGCCGCAGTTAATAATGAAGTTTTATTCATTTTCATAATCATTCTCCCGGGTTAAAAATTCTGATTTAAACTTTCCATGGCGCCCTTGGTTCACGGTAAGTCATCCTGTTGGCGTCCTCATCATTAAACCTTTCGGCGACAGGATCCCATTTTAACTTTCTGCCAAGACGAGCACTAATTGTCAGAGCAAGGCAGATTGTATTTGCCCTGTGCGCAACTTCGGGATGACACAATGTTTTCTTTCTGGTTTTAATGCAATCGAGAAGGTTTTTAATGTGATCGGATGCGTTTGCCCAACTTGTGCCGGTAGCAGTCCTTAATGAAAGAATCGACTTTGGATGAGCCTTTACTTCATCAGTTTCGTCATCTACCTGAATCCAGCCTTCGTCGCCGATAAATTTGATGTATCTGTCCGTAAAACCAGCCCGCTGGTAAATAATTCCTGTTACACCATTTGCGTATGTAAACTTACCAACACCGGTAATCATTGTATCGCTCATGAAACGTTTCGGGTCGGGGAATTCGCCAGTGCATTCAAATTCCACAGGTCCGGTATCGTCAGTTCCAAGAGCCCATTGAACTTGGTCGGTGTAATGACATCCCATATCAGTCATTATTCCTTCACCGGTGTCGAAGAAATATTGCCAGTTATGGACGCGTCCGGGCACGAACGGTTTCCATGGTGTCTGACCAAGCCACATGTCATAATCCCAGCCTTCTGGGACAGGCGTCGCTTTTTCATGAGGTATGGCTGGTCCTGTCCAGACCTGCATTTCAATTGTGTGGACTCTGCCGATTTTTCCCTGTTTCACCATTTCAACGGCGAATTTATAAGAGGCGGTGGAACGTCTCTGTGTGCCAGCCTGATAGATTGTGCCATACCGGTTGCATGTTTCCACAAGCTGACGTCCTTCTTTAATTGTAAGTGTAACTGGTTTTTCACAATAAATATCCTTTCCTGCGCGCGCGGCATAAATTGAAGCCAACCCGTGCCATCGGTTACCGGTTGCAATCAAAACCGCATCAATATCCTTGCGCGCGAGTAGGTCGCGGAAATCGCTGTAAGTCTGACAATCATTATTGCCATAATGGTTGTCTATGAATTCCTTTCCGGATTTTAGCCTATCTGCGCGGCAATCGCTTATAGCGAGAAACTGAATTTCTTTAAATGCGAGAAAGTTGGGGAGGATAAACCGCGCCCTATTGCCTACACCGATAGCGCCAAAGACTATCCTATTGCTTGGCGCAACGGCGCCATTTAATCCAAGCGCAGAGGCTTTGATGATTGTAGGAGTAAATGCGATAGCGGCAACGCGCTTCAGAAAGTTCCTGCGGCTTGTATTTTCCTTTAATGGATTCATAACTTTAATCTGATTTTGCAGTTAATAATTTCAGTAAAAAGTCTCTTTGTAAAGAAAAAGTTTAATGCGGTTAAAACGGGTTAAAATCTAAAAAACCGGCTGTTAATTGCCGTAAAATAAAAAGGGACGCATTTCCCATGCGTCCCTNNTGTTAANGTTTAATTACCGAAGTGGATTATATCTTCTTTGGCATAGAAACCCAAGCGCCGTTCTTTGCAGCGCTCTTGATGCAGGTTTCGATAAATGCCATTCCCATCCAACCATCTTCCACGTTGGCGTATTTTGAACCATCGCATGAGAATGGTTTGCCTTCCTTCCACTTACGGACGTCGGCTTCGAAGCTACGATGCAGTCTTGCGAATGCATCATGGAACGCCTCACCATGTCCCGGTGGGAGGAGCGACTCAGCGAGCAAGTCTTGTGGAACATCTTTCAGGAAGCCGTCGTTTGGCGTTACAGCGCCACGCCAGTAAACACGGTCAGGCTGACCCGGCAGATGGATAATTACGCATTCAGGCTCTTCCTGACGCCAACGGAGTGTCCCTTTTGTACCGACGATTTCGATACCAAGGTCATTCTTGTGACCGTGACAAATCTGGGAAGCACGGACGAGCGCCTTTGCGCCGGTGTTCAATTCGCAGTAAACGGTGAAGTGGTCATCCAGTTTACGTCCCGGAACGAACGTCTCCATGTGGGCGGAGACTTTAACAACTTCCAGACCGGTTGTATAACGGAGTTGCATGAGAGCGTGTGTACCGATGTCACCACCGCAGCAACTGCCGCCTGCCAGTTTTGGATTTGTCCTCCACGAAGCCTGCTGCTGACCTGTGTCTTCCAGTTTGGTGGCAAGCCATCCCTGCAGATAATATGCATCTACCCAGCGAATTTCTCCGAGCAATCCGCTGCGGACTATGAACCTCGAAAATCTGCTTGTCCAATGTCCAAGATATGTATGCGCAACACCGAATGGGATATTTCGTTTTCTGACCTCTTTAACGAGCTCTGTTGCTTCTTTGAGTGTTGTTGTCAGAGGCTTTTCGCAGAATACAGGGATATTTGCCTTGATGGCTTTCATTGCCGGGTCGAAGTGGACGTGGTTAGGCGTAACAATGAGAATATAGTCTAAGCGTTCTTCTTCCGGCAAAGAAGCCTGCGCCTTAATCATTTCATCATAAGAACCATACCCTTTGATTGGGTAGGGCCATTTCTCTGCCTCTTCCAAGGCAATTTTCGGATCGGGGAATAACGCCCCGGCGACAACTCGCCGTGTTCCGTCAAAGTGAATTGCTCTCTGGTGCGGGTGCACTATGAATGCGCCCTTACCACCACCAACCAATCCTACATTCAGGGGTCTTTGTGACATAGATCTCTCTCTGGTTTAATTTTTTATTTTTTTCCGCAAAGTCCAAAAAACTTTGCGTCCTCTAATATTTCAACCTAATCAAATTTTTTATTACTGTTCAAGCACAAATATTTAAAAAATTGGCAAACTAGGATATAAAATGATGAATATTTTTTAATACGGGTTTAAAATCTTCCCTACATTGCTTGAAACATTGATTGAAACATTAATAATTATTTATAAAATTTTCTTAATTTTGTTTTAATCAGGTAAGATAACGTTTCTGGGACATTAATAATGAATACGAAAGATTTGTTTAGAAAATTAAGTATTCGGGACTTGCAAAAAGAGGCAGAGTTTGACCTGAAACTGCGTCGGGCGTTGGGACCGGTCAATCTCATAAGCCTTGGAATAGGCGCAATTATCGGGACTGGAATTTTTGTTCTTACAGGCACAGTTGCTGCCCAGAATGCCGGTCCGGCAGTAGTCTTATCTTTTGCGCTTGCTGGTATAGCCTCTGTATTTGCTGCCTTGTGTTACAGCGAGTTCGCCTCGCTTGTGCCACTTTCTGGCAGCGCATATACCTACGGATACGCTACTTTGGGTGAACTGTTTGCATGGATAATCGGCTGGGATCTTGTTCTCGAGTATGCGGTCGGGGCAATTACGGTAGCAATCGGCTGGTCAGGCTATGTGGTTTCATTTCTGCATGGAATAGGGATAGACTTCCCGCCGCAATTTGCAGCCGCTCACGGAGTAGAGTTTATCTTTATTCCAAAGGCGCTTTCCGAAATCATAAAAATTCCCGAAGGCTGGCAGACAATAAATCCGGTTATAATTGAAAAGATAAAAATGGCAGGGACTGATCCGTCTTCGCTTCAGCATGTAACTGCAATTTTCAATCTCCCGGCAGTTCTCATAGTTTTTGTAATAACAACGTTGCTTGTGATTGGAATCAAAGAGTCCGCTACATTTAATAACATAATTGTGATTCTTAAGGTCGGGGTTGTCCTTCTTTTCATAGTGGGAGGGGCGATGGCAATTGACCCGCAGAACTGGAAGCCATTTATACCTCCAAATGAGGGTAAATTCGGCGCTTTTGGTTGGAGCGGGATCCTGAACGGAGCCGGTGTTGTGTTTTTTGCTTATATCGGGTTTGATGCTGTAAGCACTGCAGCGCAAGAGGCAAAAAATCCGCAACGGGACATGCCAATTGGAATAATCGGTTCATTGCTTGTCTGCACAGTATTATATATTCTTGTTTCAGGAATCACGACAGGAATAGTGTCATATAAAGAACTCAATGTTCCGGACCCGATTGCACTCGCTGCAGACCGCGCAAACATGGGATGGATGGCAAATCTTATTAAGTTAGGGGCAATCGCCGGGCTATCTTCGGTTATACTGGTAATGTTATATGGTCAATCACGTGTATTTTTTGCCATGGCACGTGACGGACTTCTGCCGGAGTTCATCCACAAGGTTCATCCGAAATTCAGAACGCCATGGATTACGTCAATAATCGTAGGGATTATAGTTGCGTTTTTTGCCGCTGTTTTCAAAGTCCGTGAAGCGGGAGAACTATGCTCAATTGGCACACTGCTGGCTTTTGTTATTGTTTCAGTTGGTGTACTGATGTTGAGAGTCAGACACCCTGAAATGAAAGCAAGTTTCAGGGTTCCTGCAGTCTGGATTGTTGCCCCGCTCGGCGCGCTTTCTGCATTAATACTTATGGTTTCTTTACCGTTAAAAACGTGGCTTCGTCTGATAATCTGGTTCTTAATAGGGATTATAATCTACATATTTTACGGTTATAAACACAGTGTTCTCGCAAGGAAAAATAACAATGCGAATAAAAAAGGTAGATGAAAATTATTTATAATATCCTTTTTACAATATTCTTTTTCTTAAGCGCTCCTTACTATTTCATCAAATTGTTGCGAAGAGGAAACTGGAAATCAAAGTTTCCGGAACGGTTCGGGATTTACGATAAGAGCGTAAAAGATGATTTACGCGGAAAAAATAAAAAAATCTGGATCCATGCTGTTAGTGTTGGCGAGGCAAATATTGCTATCAGATTAATAAAAGACCTATCTCAAAAATTGCCGGGGTATAATTTTGTAATCTCCACAACCACATCCACAGGGATGGAAGTCCTTTGCAAAAATCTACCAGAAAATATAAACAAAATTTATTATCCTATTGATTTTCCTTTTTGCGTAAATAGGGCGGTGAACACAATCTCTCCGGAATTAATTGTTATTGTGGAAGCTGAAATCTGGCCTAATCTGTTGTGGACGGCGGAAAAACGGAATATACCTGTTGCGCTTGTGAATGCGCGACTTTCTGAGAAATCATACAGAGGATACAAAAGGTTTGGATTTATATTCAGACAACTATTTTCGAAATTCAGTGCTGTTGGGTGTCAGGATGAATTTGACCGGCAGAGATTAATCGAACTGGGGTGCAATCCTCAAAATATAACTATAACAGGGAATATTAAATTTGACGCCGCCTATCCACCAAAGGAGGCAAAACTCGACGCGCATAAACTTCTTAAACAGATTGGTATATCTCCGGAAGTTCCAATTCTTATAGGCGGAAGCACACACAATGGCGAGGAAGAAATATTGGCAAAAATTGCGCAGAAACTGCGGGCAAAACGGAAAGACCTGTTTTTAATTTTAGTCCCTCGCCATTTTGAAAGAACAAAAGAGGTAGAAACCGTCCTTAAAAATTTAAATATGCCCTATATTTTAAGGACAGAAATAAATGAAGCGCTGAAAATCTCTTGTCCTCCGCAATGTCTGCTTGTCAACACAACCGGTGAACTGAGGGACTTTTACCGTTGTGCAACGGTAGTGTTTGTTGGGAAAAGTCTTACAGCAAAAGGCGGGCAGAATCCAATTGAACCTGCTGCTCTGGGAAAACCGATTATATTTGGTCCGAATATGCAGAATTTTTCTGCTATAGCAAGGGCATTTCTCGAAGGGAAAGCAGCAATCCAGGTCTCAAATGCCGACGAACTGGAAAAGGCAATTGATACACTGCTTGAAAATCCTGAACAACGTAAGAAACTCGGAGAAAATGCAATAAAGGTTATACAGAAGAACAGTGGGGCAGTGATGAAAACAATTGATATGCTCTGTAAACTCATTGAAACTTAAATTTGTGAATTGATTTTTTAAAAATATTGATTAAATCTATCCAGTATAGTTTTTGGTTTTGACTATGAAAAAGGCGTTTTTAAAAATTTTATCAACAATCTGCGCCGGTGTGGTAATTTGCAATGCGCAGGAAGTAAAACAGGAAAAGGATACAAAAGCAGTGAATACAAACGAAGTTGCAATAATTAAAACAACTAAGGGCGATATGGTCATTGAATTCTGGCCTGATGTTGCCCCGAACACAGTGGAAAACTTTAAGAAATTGGCGCGTTCCGGGTTTTATGATGGAACGGCATTTCACAGAATTATTAAAGGCTTCATGATTCAGGGCGGAGACCCGAACACAAAAGATAAAACCAAAGAAGATTTATATGGCACCGGCGGTCCGGGTTATCAGATCAAGGCAGAATTCAATAACCGGAAACACGAGCGAGGCGTGATTTCAATGGCACGCGCCGCTCATCCGGATTCGGCAGGAAGTCAGTTCTTTATCTGCCATGGCGACGCAACATTCCTTGATGGCAAATACACAGCCTTTGGAAAACTTATAAAAGGTTACGATGTGCTTGATAAAATTGCAAACACGCCGGTAGGTCCGAGCCGCACAGGCGAAATTTCAAAACCTCTGGAGAGGATTGAAGTTATTAGTGTGAAAATAGTGCCTGCCGACTCAGTTAAATAATTATTCAGTCTTTAAATGATACAGCCATGGAAATTTGTCGGTTCCAGCCTTATCGGTGATTATAAGATATTCAGTCTTCATTTACAGAAAAGGATATCGCCGCGGACTGGTCAGGAACATGAGTTTTATCTGTTGGATTGCCCGGACTGGGTTAATGTAATCGCGCTCACCGAGGATAATAAAATAATCCTTGTTGAGCAATACCGTCAAGGTTCAGATACAATCGAATTGGAAATACCGGGCGGAATGATAGACCCCGGAGATGGCGACCCAATAAAGGCAGGCTTGCGGGAACTCCGTGAAGAAACAGGCTTTGTGGGAGACGAGGCAAGAATAATTGGAAAAGTCCTCCCGAATCCTGCTTTCATGCGAAACACCTGTTATACAATCCTTGTCCGAAATTGCCGTAAGATGCACGAGACTTCTTTCGACCCAACAGAGGACGTGGCAACATATTTTTGCGAAATTGACGAAATACCGGGATTAATTGCTGGCGGTAAAATCCGTCATTCATTGGTGGTCGCCGCTTTTTATTATTTTAATTTATGGGCGCAACTCGCATTCCAGAATAATAAATAGGAAAAACGCCTGTTGGCTTTCTTTATACGATAGTTCGAAAGAGAGTTCAGAATCAGATTTTATCTCCCCTGCCCTCCTTTTTTTTATAAACGGCGGCTTCCTTTAATTTGTTGAATATTATAATTGACTTAACGTCCCATAAATTTGATAAATTCAGATTGATACATGCTATGAAAAAATCGAACATAATAAAGTTAATGGCTGGCATTTTTGTCTGCCTCGTATCTTTCGGCATAAACTCGTTTGCAGCGGCAGGTGTTAAGGTTACAAACCTACGTTGCGAATACCTACCCTCGGAACTCAATAAACCAGAGGCGCTATCGAACCCAATAGTGTTGACGGAAAACCAGAAACCAAGGTTAAGCTGGACGATTGAATCGACATCCAATCCGCCACAACGAGGGATTTATCAGAGTGCATATCGCATAATAGTTGCAAGCAGTCTTGAAAATCTGAAACGGGATATTGGCGATTTGTGGGATACCGGAAAGGTCAACTCAGGAGAGTCAACGCATATAGAATATATTGGCAAACCTCTGAAATCCGGACAGGATTGCTTCTGGAAAGTAATGGTTTGGGATCAGGATGGAAATCCCTCCCAGTTCAGCGAACCAGCACGCTGGACAATTGGTCTTTTGAAACCGTCCGACTGGAAGGCAAAATGGATAACCTACGATTTCTCCGGTGGGGCAAAAGATGAAATGGGAAAATTAATCGAAAAATTGTCGGATTTAAAGGATTGCAACTGGGTTCTGACAAGTGATGGTTCTATTGGGAATCAGGCTCCGGGAAATATTTATTTCCGTAAAACCATTGAGATTCCGCAAAACCAAAAAATAGTGAAAGCGCAGTTTGTTCTTACTGCAGACGATGGTTTTACACTTTATGTAAATGAAAAAGAAGCTGGACAGGGCACTTCGTGGAAGAACCTTTATGCCATAGACGTAACGCAGTTGCTTAAAGCGGGGAAAAATGTCATCGGCATAAGGGTCAACAATGCTGGAACAACCCCCTCGCCTGCCGGTTTAATTGGTAAATTGGTAATTATCCCGGACTCTGATAAACCGGTTGTAATCCCGATTGACACTACATGGAAGGCAATTCGTCAAAGAAATGAAGGCAACTGGCGCGGGTTAAATTATGATGATTCAACCTGGCAACCCGCAAAGGCTATTGCTAAGTTTGGCGAAAAACCATGGGGAGAAGTTAAATTCGTAACCCAGCAATTCTACCCTGCTCCGTTTTTCCGGAAGTCATTTACAGTTACTAAACCGGTGAAACGCGCAATTGCGTTTGTCTCGGCTCTCGGGCTTTATGAATTCCATTTTAACGGGAAGGTTGTTTCTAACGATGTATTTGGACCTGGCTGGACTGATTATTCAAAACGGGTTCACTATTTTGCCTATGACTTGACCAAGAGAATTAACAAAGGCGAAAATGTGATTGGCGCAATTGTTGGGGACGGATGGTATGCAGGCTATCTCGCGTTTACGGGCAGACGACACTATACGGTCAGTTTCCGCATTTAATTACTCAACTGCATATTGAATATGCAGATGGCACGGAAGATGTAATCGCAACGGATGGCTCATGGAAGTGCACTACAGGACCAATAGTGGAAAATGACCTTCTCATGGGTTGCGTTTATGACGCGCGACTCGAACTTGATGGATGGGATTCCCCGAAGTTCGACGATTCTAAATGGAAGACAGCGCTTGTAGATAGCGGTGTTCAGGCAAATCT
>JGI24721J26819_10002042_pt1 | contig 22442 bp, 21 predicted proteins | sample YelNatPaOPGAMG01_FD_26819 | JGI IMG/M metagenome (IMG submission 26819) | reverse complement strand
TCCTCATCTTCTTTTAACAGCTTGAGGATCCGCGACTTCAGCTCCCTCGCAGACACGGTCGCGCCCAAACAATAACACCAGCGCCCTCTAATAAGATTTGAGCATAGCCACGAGCAACACCACCCAAAACAAAACCACAATCATAACTCGATAAAACAGAGAGAACAAACCCCCGAGACAATAAGACACGAAATAAAACCAGGAACATGGATAATACCTGTCAAGCCCTCCCCCAAGTAAGAATCAAACAGAAACATGGCTTTAAACTCTCTTCAAGAATAAAAATAAAGGGATTAGAAGGTCATTCTTTCTTCTTTAAGTAGACCGGCTTATAAGCTGGCCAGTTATCGAAGAACCAGTTCATGATCAGTAGTATGTTGACATACCATATCCCCCAGACCATTGGGTATTGTTCTGGCTGGTCTAGTCCTTTAGTTGTTCCTAATACGATGGGGCCGAGTTCATAGTAGAAGTATGCCATCATGACGGCACCTATGAGGGCCAAGATATTTCTTATAATCCAGTTTACAGGTCCGCTCCATCTCCGGGGCCAGTTGTCGAAGAAGAACGATATTGTGAGGGCCGCACAAAGGTAGAATATGAACCATTCAGCGGCATGTAGATATCTCCACATGTATCCTGCTCGTCTAAAGGCTCCTTCAGTGGCAGGTCCTAGCACGCTCGCGAATAGTATTTGGAGCGCGTAAAAGGTGCCTAAAGCGAATAGCGTCGTGCCCAAGAATGATATTATGCCCCTCCATGGCTGCTTCTTAGATATTGTGAAGAAGGGCTCCCTCTCCCAAATGCTCTCAAAGTACCATACAGTGCATGTCATGGCCATTATCCAGGCTACGTTAAAGTTTCCATGAAGAGTCCCTGCAATCTCATACCACCAGTTACCTACTTTTTCAGGCGTCATTAAGGATGCTGTATATACTTGCCAGGGGACGAAAAGTAGTGCCATATGGGGATGCATCAATATGAAGAATAAGTAGAGCACTGGTAACATCGTCACCAGTAATATGGTTGCGCCGAGCACGGGCTGTTTCAGCTTTCCACCCCACGGCCAATACTCAAAGTACACTGGAATCGCTGGGCTCAACCACGATGCTATCGCGGCAATCATTAGCAGAGCCATTGAAACGTATTCCCTAGCATAGAATGGGGTGATATGTCCTGGCACCCCGGAGGGAACTAGATTGCCGACTTTCTCCATCATTTCGAAGCTAAAGTACGGTATTCCAAGATGGCCCAAGATCAGGTCAAAGATTACGTAGATTGTAAAGACCATTACAATGACGGTTATTGCTGTCAATATTATCCCCTTTATTGCTGGATGTAATTTCTTAACCCATTCCCTCTTGAAGAATAGTGTATAATCAAACACGTATGCCATCCAAATGCAGCATATCAGCAACCATCTATCCCACATGTATCCATACAAGGGTGTGTATAGTCTGAGACCTGGTGCTAGAGGGTTGAATAACCAGTACCAAGTTATGAGCGCTACGGCAAACGCTATTATCAGCGCGACTATCCCTGCTATAGGCTGTCTCCATCTAGGAACGATGAGTTTGTTCTTGTTCCTCTCCTCAAGCCAGTTTACATAAACTTCAGACATGATCTCACCTCATATCTCACCAAGCTCATATGTGGTTACTTTGGCCTCGCTGACGATCTTCACGGGCTCCTCGCCGGCATAGATCCGGTTAAGGTACCTTATTGCATCAGCATCAAGGCCCATCTTCTCAAGGCGCTTACGTAATCCTTCCTCCTGCCTCCTAGCTATAACTTTAAGCTTCGTTCCATAATACTTGAGATTTAATGGCTTCTCCACGACCTCATGCGGCAAGCCAAATTGGTCGCTATTACCGAGGTACCAGTCCTTCTTGGTCTTAAATTGCGCAGAGCCGCCTACGACCGGTAATCCTGCCTCGATCATTTTTCCAACGGTAATGTATCCCGTACAATGGTTTGCCCCAATTGAGTGCACGCCGTAGCGAGGTTATGCGAGCACCAAATCATCCCTATCAGGATCCCAATCTTCGAATGGAGATATATGTAGGCCCCCATAAATTCCTCCCATGTTCTTCCCATAATCAACGTCTTTGAATGTTCTTATCGCGTACTCAAGCTCGGTGATTATTCCTGGATGGGCGCATCCGGTAACTGTAACAATGCCGTAATCCTTTACCCATACATAGGGTATATTTTCTCCTCTTACTCTTAAAATAATTGGTACATCGAAGAGGACTACGCATAAGCCTTCATAGATTTTATAGGGTTTGCCGGGCTCTTTAACAACATTTCTCGGGCCCCTATGAGGATGCTCGTTCCACGCGTAGGGGGCCTTAAATGTCCCCTTGGGTACGCCGTCAAGCATCCGCCAGCTTTCAGGGTACATTGTCCCAGGAACCCAGATGGGCACGTCAGGGTAATATTTGAGAACGGTATCCATTCCCCAGTAATGGTCTATATGCTCATGGCTACATATGATAAACTCTATACCCTTCTGACCCGCTTTTATTAAATCGAGAATACTGCCCTTAATTAGGCGATCAGGCGGAACATCCTTCGTCGGAGCCGGGACCTGACTATATATGTATTCCATCCACTCCTGATTCCAGCCCCAGTCTAGCAACCATCGATGATAGGTTTCACCAGGCCCCCATGTCTCTACGAGGGCTGAATAACCTCCCTCATTACTCCCGACATCAGGATTCTCTTTAGACCAGCCTCCAACCACTCCCTCGGTTGACCATGGTATCTCATACTGGTTGACTAGAAGGCCGCCAGCCTTCCGTATATCATCCATGAAAGTGTCATTCATAAACCAACTGGTCTCCGAGATGCATGTTATTCTAAGCTTATCCACGGATCCAAACGAGTAATTACCCTTAGTTCTCGGCGGTATCATGCGCTCAAATATTGGTGGAGTTAAACCAGAAAAACCTGCAGCACCAATAAATCCGGCGGCGATACCAGCAGCTACAGCCTTTAGGAATTGCCTCCTCGTAACCCTTAAAGCCTCCTTATGAGCCCTCTCTACCTCCGCATCAACCATTCATACCACCTCCATTAGAACCAGAAGAAGCTCGTCAATTTCGTCCAAATGTTCTTTATGAATAATGGATAGAGGTACCATACAAGAATCCACAAGCAAACTCCTATAACCACGCCTACTAGGAACCAGGGCAATGGATATTCTTTCGGCCAGCTGAATGCTTTCTCTTTTTCCGTTTCCACCATTTTACTCAATAGAAATAAAACACCTTTACCATGAAATAAGTCTTGGTTAATCTTGGTTAAGAATGGAAAAGACGACAGCACTTCATAATAATGTGAGGGGTATGATGAGGAAAAGAGTTATCCAGTATTTAAGAAATAACATTTCACCTTTCTATAACCCTAATTCTTTATGCTGCTTCAGCATCATTTCACCTTTCTGGGTAATTTTACAGGTTTTCCTCCTAGCATACCTTAAAATTTCCAATAGCCCTAATTGCTCTAGAAATTCTAACCTCTTTTTCATGGTTATCTTCGATATATTCATCTCCTTGCATAATTGGGTTTGCGAAGGAAAATCGCCCCGAATATTATGCTCCCTTATCACGTTAAGAAGTTCTATAAGATCTTTTGATAAGCGAATTTTACGCGTCATCACCTTCGGATAAAGCTCATTAAACTCTTCCCTAAGGAGGTTTTTCTCATTAATATCTAAATCATATGGGCCAATCGATAATATGAAACACCTTTTCTCATAAACCTCAGTAAATCGTTGATTCTCAAGAGGAAGAGGAAGAATTCTTTAAACGAATTTCTAAGCACTAAGTAGTATATATTTTCGATGAGTATGACGATCTTATGATGACCCCTTATCTTCTCCACCACAAGTGTCTCTATACTATTGATATTGGGAGATATGGCTTTCTCCCCATCTGAGAAATCACTAATGAAGTAATATTCAATATCCTCTAAATGCTTAAGATCCTTGAGGGGGCTTCTGGAGAGAATAATTCCCTTAAATCCTGCCTCAACCAATTTTCTAAACGCTTCTCGCGCTACATCTTTATTATCAAGGGCGCAAAAAACAAAACCCTTACCTGTATCATGCTCGTATCCCCAAAGATCCATTAACACTTCTTCTACACTCCTCACGGGTTTTATGCTCAATATCACTTCCTCAACCACTCCATCGGCGATTACAGGTATAATGCATACTTCGCAGTCAATTTTCTCCCCAGAAGCATCAACGAGAGTTGACATAAAAGTGAGCGGCTTGTTCGGTAAGCATCTACTAAAGGCTTTACTCAAGTTATTTTTACTTTCCTCCGAAAACAAGCTTATCCCCCATAAACTTTTCCCAATAAATTCTTCATCACTATAACCCAAAAATGTCCATATATTCTTACTACAGAATCTTATCAAGCCCTCTGGGGAAATAACGATAATTAACGAATGAGAAACCTCAGAGAGCGCCTCCACATACCTTTTAACATGACTATAAATAAAATTAGATTCATTTTTAATGCAACTTCTGAAACAATCTTAACTATTTTGTCAACTCTCCCCTTCCTGTAAATCGGTATAGCCAATTGAACTATATTCTTCACTTTATCGCCTACAAGGCGCTGTTGCCTCACAATCGATATGCTACCCCTTTCTAATACCTCATGCACGGGGCAGGGTATATCTTCGCAAGGGGTTGTTTTCCCCCGCAACACTTCATAACACTTTAACCCCAATATGTTTTTTACAGAATAATCCGGGGGAGGCTCAATTCCATAAATCTCAAAAAACCTCCTATTAACAGCAAGAATCTCATAATTCCTGCCCATTAAAACAATAGCCTCACTTATACTATCAAAAATCATGCTTAGAAGATCAGGTCGCTTTTTCACAAGACCATATATTCCACCATCACGAAGCATTTATTATTTACACAACCTATTTGGCGAAGCTATATATAAATAATGAGCTTTATAAAAACAAAACTCTCCCAAACTCCTTCCAAGTTTCTGCATAAGGTTCTGAAAAGTGGAAAAGTAGCGTATGCGATAACCCCACGTCCAAGACCCTCTACGTGTGAGACAGCCACGGGGAGGTCAGGGAAATACCGGTCCGCAACGGTTACTAGTTACTACGATGGATATAATCCGACGCTCGTGAAGGACTCCGTGAAGTTCCGGCTCTAGCTCGGAGGTGTTGACCGACACCCTATGTGATCGCAACCTCATATGCTTAAGCCACGGCGTCTTCTCCATAGACCGTAGCGAGCTGAAAATTATGAGTTTCGAGCGGGCCCTCGTGAAGGCCACGTTAGCCCTCCTATAGTCCAGCAGTGCTTCATGTTCGTAGTTCGCCGTCATGGAGTAGAGCACGACCTCCTTCTCCCGCCCCTGATAGCTGTCCACGGTCTCGGAGACCCTCAAGTCGAGCAGGCTTTCGGGCTCCTCTGGGAGGCAACTCCTATCTGATTCCTCCCTATAGAGCGACGCGACGATCGGCTCCTCTCCCCTCAGTGACTGTATGGCCTTGCGTATCAGGTCGGACTGCGCCCTGTAGGTGGTTATTATCGCGACGTCAGCCCCTCTGATCCTAGACGTCAACGCGTTGTATGCTTTGACGACAGCTGCGGCCTCCGCTTGATTCACAGCCGAGGCGCCCTTCACCCGCCCCTTCCACACGGGGAACCATTCCATGAGGCGCCCCCAATGTCCACCCAGACGAGAGGCTTCTCAGGGTCGATGACCTCCCTCAACCACTCTCTGGCATCAACGTCGAGGACTAGGCGGCTCTCAGCTACGTCTTCATGGTGTTTAAGCATGCCTTGGTAGAACAGTTTGCTTATGACTTCGAATATTGCCCTCGCCCCGCGCCTCTGTACATGAAGCATGTAAGTCTTCCCACCTCCAGCGCTTACCGCCACCTCCATCAACGACCATGCCCCAACGTACTTGTTCGACGCCCTAACTATGGGCGGCAACTGCCGCGTATCTCCTAGGATTACCCACCGCCTCGAGTAGTATGCGGGTATCGCCATGAAGGCCAGCGGGATGGTCGAGACCTCGTCTATGAAGGCGCAGTCGAAGGGGGCCAAGAGGCCTCTTGCTTGGAGATGACGTCTAATGAGTATACTAAGTCCAAGGCCGCAAGCTTCGCAATCGTCATGCCGACCACGCGCTTAGAGGACAGGATGCGCCTCAGCCAGTCCGCCCTGCCCTCATCCCTTCGCGGCGCATCTATGAGCGGCCTTATGGTCGTTGACACCTTCGCGGGATGGCCTATCCGGACGACCTCATCGGCTAAGCCCGGGTTGAGCCTCAGTATCCTCTCGAGGGCATTGTCGACGGCCACGTTTGTATACGAGGTTACCAAGATCCTTCCCCCTCCGCGGCCAGCTCGCACGCGACAGAGGCGATGAGCATAGTCTTCCCCGTGCCGGGCGGGCCCTCCATGACCCTGTAGTCCATTCCACTTTTCATCTTTTCTATCCCATCACCCCAATACACTTTAGGCTTCACCGGAGTGTCAATATCTTGTAATGCAAGGTTTATTGATGTAAGTTCTTTTACAAACTGCATTACATCTATTCCTACTAAGTGATCTTCCAAGAATAGTCTATGAACTTCAGACCTGCTTAACCCTTGCTGGAAAGCTTTTTCCATCTTAGCTTCATATGCTGATACCAATAAAGTGCCGGATCCGCAAGCTGGATCTAAAACATTCTCATAATATCTCTCAATAGCCAAGTAAGCAAGAAGTCTTGCAGCAACCGGATTTATAAAGAATGTTCCAAGATTCTTTCTAGTTTCGGGTGGGAGTCCCTCTTGATATATCCTGCCAAACGATTCCTCCCTAACATGTTCAGGTTTCAAGGCTTGAATCACGTAGAGATATCGTGTCAACGTGTATCCTACCCTTTCTGCCATGTTTTTAAGCAGATTCAAAATATAAAGAAAAAGCTCGGCTATAAATTGATAATCTCTATACGGTGGACTGATTCTTACATTCTCATAAATTCATGTGTTAAGCTTGCTAATACCATTCTCTGGCGTATCTTAATTCATGAAGAGCGGATACGCTTAAATAAGATGGGGGCGAAATATGAATGTCTATGCCCTCATGGGAGGTTCATGAGAAGTATGCCAAGTTGATGGGCATACCAATCGAGATAGCTAAGGAGATCAACAAGCTTATTGATGACCTCAGATGGCATGACTTCTTCGACTCAGCTGTCACGGAGAGAATTTCAACGCCCGATCTAAGAGTTTTAAGAGAGCTTCTAGGCTCTCCAAGTGGCCGCATAATAGTCTATAACTTTGATAGCGCGTTATTTTACACGCCGACCTGGGAGCCCTTCCGCCAGCGAATAGAGGCTTATGGAAATGATGGGCTTAAGGCATTCTTCCTCCACATGTCCCTCGACCTAATAGAGAGAAATGAGCGCGGAAGAGGATTTGCGGCAATAGAGATAAACGATGTCAGCGGATTCTACAGAGAATATATTGACGAGGTGGAGAAATTCCTCCAAGACAGAATAGATGAAGTCTTGGCCGATATATGGGAAGATGTAAGGAGGCGCGAAGAACGTAAACATTCTAGGTTTTAATGCTAAAAAGTTTTAATGCGGCCATCGCTTAAACATCTGAGCCTCCAGCTTCCTCTGACATTCTAGCAGTCTTTTCAGCCTCTACCAACTTCTCAACCTCCTCTAATATCCAATTGCGGTTCTCTTGATAAGATTTGAAACGATTAATCAGCCCTTCAAAACGCTCCCTATATTTTTCCGGGCTCACTCCATGCTTACGCAATTTTTCAGAGAACTCATTCCAGAGCTTCCCTATATCATCTTCAGTTAATATAGCCGGCTTTAGGGGGCCAACGCTCTCCCTAAGTATACGAAATAACTCTCTTAGGGGGATTAATCTTTTTTCTCTAAGATCGGGAAGATAGAAGTTTACTTTTAAATGATGTTGCTCATGATAGATTTTTGCCAGCTTTGCCAGCCTCTCAGCGTAGAGGAGAGCATGAAGGCCCGTGAGCAGGACCACGTCAACGCAATCAACTTGATATTCACGTTTCTTTAAGTCTAGGTACTTTCGTAGTGTTTCTTTGTCAAGCTTATCAATCGGATCCCCTGTTCCATAGAATGTCTCGATCTCCACGCATCTCCTCTGGGAGCGCACGTAAATATCGGCTCTACCCCCATCTAGCTCACGTTCTGTCTCAATTTCTTTCTCCTCCAACATTCTTATGACTTCATGCTTGTTACTGGCGCCCAGTTCTCTTGCTAAGCACTCGACAACCATGACTTTCATGGCTTCGTGTTCGGGGCTGGCATCTCTATCCTCCCTTATATAGTGGATGAGCTCGACGTCCTCTTTTACCTTCTTCAACTCATCAAAAAATTTTTTCTCACAATGTCCGAATACTTCATCAAAGGTGTCTCCCTTTTCTTCTACAAATCCCCAACAGATTTTGGTGATAATTGCTTTAGTTTGTGGTTGCCAGTTAGGAGTTTGGATTTCAATTATGTTAGCGAGGTATCCTACTTCCTCTTTCAATAAGTTGGCGAGCTGGCTTGCCCATATTCCATTAATATGAAAGATTATAAAGCCAATGTCCTGTGAAAAGAGCTCACGTAACCTATCAAGTATTATTCCAAGCCTTTTTTTGAGGTCATCATGGGTGCGAATCTCCTTAATATTAAGGAGAAGTTTGCCCTCTGGATCGTCAATGACGAAGATCATCCCCTCAGCTCTTAAGTCCCTATCGATTTCTTCTTTCAACTCTTCTCTCGAGATCCACCTAGGAGCTGGTTTTCCTCCCTTAATTATCCGGTAAATTTCTCGGCAAATAACAGCGACTGAGTAGACAAAGGAATCATCTTTCCTCCTTGGTAGCACTATACATACTGGCCTGCTAATTGGTCTAGCAGCAGAACTTAACTCCTCTAAAAGCGGGGGTACAAAGACATCCTCAGGGACTAGGTCTTCTCTCCTTTCTGATTCTCCAAGAGGTGTTGTAGATGATTTCGGAACTTCTCCTCTCGTAACCTCGGGACCTCTCTTAACTACTTCACCTCCTCTTTCCTTTCCAACACCAATTACCCTCCTTGGGACTAATGAGGGGATTCGTCTCAAAGCAATTTTGTTAATAACCTCGAGAGCAAGTTTTTCAGTAAGTTTAGGCTTAGTGGCTGCTGGTTTTGGAGACCTTGGAAGAATTTTTAACTCTTCTTCCAATGGGCTCATTATAGACTCACGGACTCCTAGAATTTCAGGTAATTGAGCTTTCAAAATCCTGAATCCGAGTTTTATCTCCGCTTTCTTTAAGGCCTGAATCGTTCCAAATTTAGAAGACGTTACCCTATCCACATTTATCTTCCTCAACTCTTTAGGGGCAAGAACTCTAGGCTTAATTGCTGAAGGTTTAAGCTGTGGTTGTTGTAGGAGGGGTAGGCGCCATCCACCAGTCATTGCAATTATGTCGGTTTTGATTTTGAAAATTTGTTGGACCATTGCTTTAGGAGCTTTCTTGGATTCAGAGTCTATCTTCTGAGGAACTACTTTAGGAGATTGGGGAGGCAGAGGAGGTTTAGATTTCAGCTTCTTTCTAATTTCCTCTTCCTTACCTACGGCGCTCATCTTTCACCACCTGCTTATTATGTATAGTTTCCGGTCTCCTTTTATAAGCTCAGCTCCGCCTACAAGTATTATGGGAATATTTTCGTCAAGCTTGCTCAAAGCTTCATAGCTGTTTGGATAATCTAGTTCCAGCATGTAGTACGAGATTGCTGGGTTGCCAATCGCCTTCTGCCATTCTTCAAATGGATCTGGTATTTCACCGCTAATTACAAACTCCAATTCTCTTCGGCAACGACGAAAGAAACCCCAAACCAGTTCGTTAACTCTGCACAAGCAACCGCCAATGCTCTTGTATGGTTCATGTGTAGGCGGGAGTTCTTCACCTCTAAGATACTCAGAAACATTGTCAAAACGCATTCCATCTACATTGCCCCAAATTCTTCCATGTGCTCCACTGATTTCTGAGCCCTTCACCGCATGATCAAACGAATAGATCGTGTAAGAATCAACTATTTCCGGATCATCGACTTGAGGAACTATGTATTCGTTTAAGCCCAAGAATTCTTGAATGAATTTAAAGACCTTCGGTTCTAAGAGCTTCGGGTAGAGCTCCCTCATATACTTCCTAGGGATTTTGCGGAGATACCAAACGAGCCTAGTATACTCGTTGTAGGCGATTGTGAAGCTTAGAGCCTTATTCAGAAAGTCGACAAACTTCTCCAAGATCTTTATGGGCTCTTTTAGGATTTCTTCGACAGCCCCCCTAGAACTTTCTCGAATATTCTGGACATCCGATTGTGTGAGGAGATTGAGCTCGCAGGCGCGGGCTAGCACCCGCTCAAGCAGGACTGATATATGATCCACGTAACTGACTATAGGTGTCGGCTCAACCGTGCAGGGTGTCTTTGGCTCCTTTCCAAGCTGTTTCAGGAAGTAGTATTCGCGGAGCTTTATGCTCGTGCCGAGCAACTCTTTATAGGCTAGGGCTAAGCTGTCCTCCTCATATTTCTCGGGCGGGGAGGTGCCGCCGACGAAGACCTGCTCCAAGCTTGGTATCCCCTTTATAACTTCCGAAAGCAGCTTCCCGTGAACCCGATCTCTAAGCTCCCTCCATAGGCCCAGAATAGTAAGTGTAGAACCGTAAAGTGGCAGGACATCATTCTTCAGGTAGCTTCTCCAGGAATCTCCATCCCAATACCTCAATTCCTCCCCCATAGCATCCAAATAATAAAGAGAACTCGATGATGAAGATAAGAATTTCTGGGATAATTTATCAAAAATAACTTGAATCGAAAAACGAAGGCCTATCTAGAGAAGTCAAGAAGGTAATGGAAAAGAGAGTTTCTATGATAGCGTTCGGATGAGGGGTTATGTTTAAGGTTGGGGAGCGGCCTAGCCTCCTCCTACAAGCTGACGAGGCTTCAGGACTGAGCCTAGGATGTCGCAGGTGAGACGTCGTGGCGGATCATGGAGGCTGAAGTTCTTGGAGAGCCGGGGGCTTGGCCGGGAAGCCGCCGTTTACAGCCTTACGCTAGGTAATATGGTAGAGGTATCCGCCGCAACTCACAGCATTTTTATGCGCATGTTATTAAGCGAAAGGCCTTTTAAATCCTACATTCCTCTAAAGAACACACCATAGATTAACCAATGCTAAAAGCTAGCCACCACACATCAACCCTCTCAGCCTCAACATTTAAAAAACCCAGCCAATCAAGAAAAACAGCACGGAATCTCAAAAAGAGAATTGGAAGAATGATTCAACATCAAGGCTTTACATGAAAATCTCAAACAACAAAAATGAGTGCGCGGCGGGCGGGATTTGAACCCGCGCGGCCCGACTGGGCCACAGGCTTAGCAGGCCTGCTCCCTCCCAGGCTGGGAGACCGCCGCACTAGCTCATTATTTCTATAATTTAGGGTGCTATCTTATAAGAATTGTTTGGCTTGGGGTGAGTGTTGGCTGAGTGGGGTTGTGTTTGTTTTGTGGTGGGTGTGGCTGTGGATTATTTTGCTGGCTTTTGTCGTGTTGTCTTTTAGTTTCTTTGTGGATGCGGTTGCGTCTAAGCTGTAATGGCTTCAGTGTTCTCTGATAAGATTTGGGGTTATGGTTGTAAGTGGTATGATCTAAGGCGGATTCATGGTCATGATTTGGTGAAATGGGGAGGGCTGATTCTCGGTCAGGAGCATGGATGATCTTTTCAAACTCTTCCCCCTAGGTAAGAATTAAACAGAGATGTAGCTTTCAATTCTCTTTTTGAGATTCCGTGCTATTTTTCGGCTCTTTAGGCCTTAATTCCGGCATTCTATTATGGGAAGAGGCGCCATCATAAATAAGGCTATTTTAGATGTCTGCGGAGTAGTTGATTACTTCAGCCTTATATACTTTTGATGTTTGATTTGCTCGATTAGCTTTCTCTTAAACTGCTCATCTGGAGGTATTTTAATGGGTCTAAGTATTCGCTGAAAATTTGCAAAGCTACCGCTCTTAATTAATGGGGGTGATTCAAAGACATAGATCATTGACATTGGATCATAGTTTAAGCTCCTTATAAATAGCACGGTTGAAGGTTTCTTAGGAAATTCATCCTGTAAGTATAATTCATAGTTCTTTACGATGTAGTCATAAAACACATCCTGCATTATCCAAATTATATACGTATTCCATGCTTCAAAAACCGCTCCTTTAGCTATAATTTGAGGTATTGTTCTTTTAATAACATTCCTCCAGTTAATGCCATAGTTATAGCTTTCTTTCATTTGACCTTTAAAGAAATCATCCCTTGCCTTTACAATTTCTCCCGTGTTGGTCGTATCAAGCGCTACTCTTTCTACAGCAAAGAACCTGGAGATTGTGTCATTCTCCATCTCCACAACGACGAAGTCAAGTTTACCGATTTTTCCAAGACTAACTTCCCTTAGTAAGTAGTAACCCGTTTGTTTATTCAAGACTTTTTGTGCAATCTGGTCAAGAGTCTTAATGTCTGCTATTCGCTCAGGACAAATTATGTGAGGCTTGCCTTCATGAAATACACTACATACGCCGAGCGGAGGCCCTATGAGCCGGCTCTTCTTAATACACTGCTGACGTAACCAAGGACAAGAGTAATTTTTCCTAGCATCGGTAGCCTCCCTTGAATTATTTTCAGAGGGAAAGCCGAAAAGCTCACTAGGCCTGTGAAGCTTCTTCACTTATAACACCTCTCTCAATCAGGTCTTTAAGATACCTGAGAGTTGCCTCAAAACTTACTTGGTCTCCATTTCGACGTACATGTGGGTAATGCTTTGTGTAAAGCTCTAGGAGCTTTGCATAAGCAAGGTTTTTAATATCTGATAAAGTTAGTTTAATGCCCCCCTTTCCAAGGACTTTAACCATCTCATTTACGTATTCTAGGATAGTCTCTATAAGCAGGCTCCAATTTAACGGGGCGGGCGCTCTCCCATCCCTTTTTCTGCAGACAACGATCGTGTCGTACTTAACTGCTTCTTGGCCTTTTATGTGCACTGAAATAGCCATTTCCGAATATACTGGATACGTGGCGCTAACATAGTATCCCGAATCTATTATTGACTTAAAGATTGTGAACCACGCCTCCTCATCTCGATGATGAAAGGTAAAGACTAAAACACCATTATCCTTCAAGAAGCTCCTGCACTTTTTGAATACCTCCGTTAACCCTCGTTGGAAAAACTCTGAGCCTTTCCCGGCTCTAGGATTTTTAACTATCTCATCTTTAGTGAGGATGAGCTCAGGCTTGAATTCAGCATACTTGTCTTTGAGGGCGATCCTGAGCCAGACGTAAAAGAAGTTTGAAAGCTCTGAGTACTGAATGTTATCAAAGTAGGGGGGATCCGTAACCACAGCATCAACGGATGCTGGCGGTAATTCAACTAGTCTAGAATCCTGACAAAGGAGCAGGGTGTTGGCTTTACCGCTAATGAGGTCTTGAAAACTAGAGCTTATTATTCCTTCGATCCTCTCTCCAGGAATGACTTTTCTCTCCACCACCTTGCCGTCCATAATAACCCGCTCCTCAGGGCGCCCGCAATAGAGCTTCGCCCTCCTAACTCTATACTTGTAAATATGGGGGAATGTGCCAGAATCTTTCTCCGAACCCCACAGGTTGTTCTCCAGGGGCTCTAAAGTATGTACGAATGCGTGATGGGAGAAGATATGACGTACGGCTCCCGGCCTCCTAACGTCTACTCCCTTGTAGCTACAGAGCATATTATTAAACTCAAGGCTGCCTGAAAACGCTATCAACATAAACTCCGTGAGAGGCTCCTCTAATTCCAGAATAGCTTTAAGGAGCTTTGAAAGTGATACCAGCTGCCTCTCATTAAAAAGCTGATACCAGTAGCGGTATCCCATCCTTAAGAGGTCATCAGTCTTCAGGCCGGCAGGAATGCTCTGAGTCGGGATCAACAGCTCATTACGGCTTTGCTCAAACTCATTCTTAACCATCTCATACAATGAGAGGTCATATTTGTCAGGCTGCTTAAGCTGGAGTCCATGAACAGGACATTCAAGCACAACGCATGAAATGACTTGGTCGAGTGGAGCGCCCCTCCTCCTCACAATGTCTCTGACCCTCGCCGTTTTATGGCAATTTGGGCAGGCAAATCGGCCTTTCTTCACAAAACGTTCCCGCGGATCAAACTCAACCCCGCAGGCAGGACACTTAGCCCTGGCCCCATGCTGGGTCACGAAAACACTATAACAGTGTGGACATACTACAGTATCGCCTTTAAGATCTGAGCGGATCAAGTGGTCGTTATAAAGTCGTATAGTAGTCCCGCATCGCGGGCACTCGGCTATTTTTACCCAAAGATAAAACTTAGCGTCACATTCCCTGCCACATATTGGGCAACATGTTTTGTAAAGCCTCCGAATATCGCTTCCAACAGTACTGCTAAGCTTCATGTAGGCCTGGTCAAGGGCTGAAATGTCAACACGCTCGAGAGCCTTTTTCGCAATAAACCAAGCGATAGGATTAATGTCAACACCTATCGCTTTGCATCCCAGCCTATTGGCTTCGATGATTGTCGTCCCCGCCCCCATGAATGGGTCATAAACCACCTTATTGAGCCTTGCCCCCCTATAGTACAGCTCTTGGAGGCTATCGTTGCCGAAAATCCCGAGGAGGATTGCCCTGAACACCGTCCCCGGCCTTCTAGCCCACCACTTGTGTATATAATTAGATGGCCGGTAATTATGCTTATTCCACGTTTCAAACCTTGCAAGCTGATTCACCCAGATCAGAGGAAAGCCGTTTTCAATCACTGTAGTCATTTAGTACGACATTAAAAACCAACCCCCATATTTAGCTATTTTTACGGTATTACATGTAAATGCGATAATCATTGAACTTTTAACGATGAACTCATCTCAAAATTCCGTATCTTAGGTGAATGATTGTTGATGCTATTGTTACTATGGCTGCATATATCTTTGAGCTCTTCTAAAACTCCATAAAGATGAAACAAAAACCGGAAAGAGAAGCTTAAATAGTTTTTGAGATGAGTTCGATATTAAGACTCACTTAAAACATATTAACAATTATGATCTCGCCCAAGATACTTTATGAAGACCTTAAAACGATCCTCATCATTTCTCACGCTCAATGTCCATCCATCAATTTGTTTAGTCATTGAATATTTTCTCCTCCTGCTTTCTTAAGCCTCTCCTTAGCGGACTTACCATCCTCCTCATAATCAATCTCAGGGTAGAATCCTTTAAGCTCCTTAACTCTTCTCTTAAAGTAATCGTGATATCTTAGTTTACATCCTTATAAGAAAAGGCATTTGATCACTCATGGATTAGCCCATCACCTATTCCACAGGAACACAAGAGTGGACTACTTTCTAGATGGAAGAGATGATAGATTTTAACTACTGGAGACAGAAAAGGAAGCTGAAGTATTTGCAGCCTATCTTTTAATTTCCGAAGATAAGTTGAATGGAAAACTGAAGGAGGAATGGGTTAGAGAATCCCTAGACACAATTTCCAGAGCTTGTTGAGGAATTCCAAGTCTCAGAAAACTTCATGAGAAAAGGCTTAACACGCAAATTACCCCCAGCGGGCAGACCCCGCACTGAGGGCTCCTCCGAAGGCATCCCGTTCCCCCAGACCTAAAAGAACTATCACGAACTTCCTAAGCCTCTACAATGAAAAGAACACCTCCAGTATTTGGAGAAGGTGATAACATGCATCTTAGATAGGGACAGGCTCCAGAAGGCTCACAGACAGTTATCTAAACTCCGGAAAGTGGGCTCAGGAAGCGGTGTTATCATTTGAGCCTAAAAAACTTATATACATACCGGCATCTTTGAACTCTAGTGAGAACTTGTCAAAAAATATCTAGTTGTCTAGTGATGAAGAAAATTAAGCGGAAAATGATGGGTTTCTTCTTACCGGGGAAATTGGGGTGAAAACGTGAGAGAAGTTTTGATTCTATGTACTTTTTGGAGCAGTGACTACTGGGAAAGCGATAAAGTCGCACCTTATCCTAAAACATCTATAAAACCTATTCAGCACCTGAAAAAGGCTTTACCATTAGCTGGAATAGGGGTGTACATTAGAGGAAAGGGGCAAGATTTTAGCTCTCAACCTCCCTGCTTCCTTATTGTGAATGATATAATTGAAAATGAGAAAGGGGAGCCGCAATTCGATTTCCACTTTATCTCAAAGATGGAGGGGATAAGTAGCTCAGAGTTTTTGCATGAAATAGGGGATAAAGGTCTATTTTTCAGCGTCCCTCAAGGAAAAATTTTGAGCATCTTAAACAAATACGCTATAGAGCCACCACAACGATGGAAAGCTTTACTGGAGGAGGGTCCTCAACCATCATGGCAAGATTGGGTGGGCAAGCGCTTCCTTGATATTTTAAACCCCATCTCCAATTCCGAATATGAAGACAGGGTTGCAGAAATCTTTAATGCATTAGGATTTGAGGTAGAGCAAATGGGATACAAAAAGGAAGGCGAATACCCGGATGGAATAATATACTCAAGGGATTTTGCAATCGTGTATGATTGTAAAAATAGGTCTAACTACTTTCTAGATGCAAAGGATAAGAGGGCTATGATAAAATATGTTCAGTATGCTAAAAGAAGGATCGAAGAGCAACGAGGAATCAATAAGATATATTTTGCATTTATTGCTCATTCATATGAGAGAGTAGAGAACATAAGCGACATTGAAAAAGAAACATCTACAAAAGGATTATTGCTCACAACTGAAGCTCTACTTTATCTAATTTTCAAAAAGCTATCCTTGGGTCGATCATTTTTACTGGCGGACTTTGAAGAGTTAATTTCAAACCAGATCATTACTGCGGAGAGCATAGAAAAAGTTTATGGAAGGGTGAAATGATCTCCACATAGAAAAGACACGGTTAAGGATTTCATCATTCAAGAACCTCAAAAAGCTTGAATGGGAATATGTAAGGCCAGAAAAAGAAGCTTATATGAGAAAAATAACCATGAAGGACCCCGGTTCTGAAAATCTGAAAATATATTACCAGCTATGAGTCGAGGTATTAGGGAGGAGAGGCCAAACATAGGACTCGGAAGGTCTGATGGCGAGGGAAAGCATTCAAAAGCAGCTTGAAGAGGCTTGAGAGAGTCATAATCCACTAGATAACGAAATTTGCTGAAAGAGGTCAAAGAGCAGGACGAGAGAAAAGTTTTGGTTTCCGAAAATTTGGAATGGTTCAAGTCTTATTTCGACTAATGCCGACTATTTGAGTTACCAAGAAGGCGGAAAAATTCATCACTTTTTAAATGTTGCCCCTAGAACTCCTCCCCCTTCCTTTTCTTCCTCCCACTCCTCCTCGTCCTCGAGCTCCCCTTAACCGTTACGACCTCAACCTCCCTGTCTAGGCATGATTGCAGGTGGAGCTTCAGCCAGCCAGTCCTCTCCCTCTCACCCCTCTCGGAGAGACCCCTCAACATGACTCCTCACATGAGGGATGTAGGAGCCCTGTTTTATTCCTTGAGGCCTCCGTGAAAGTGGATATTGTGGCGTGAATATGGTTGGATAACGAATATATCCCACATGATGGTTTAAGGGTGTATGGCGAGATCCTACAGGTGGCTGGGCGGGGTGGGATACATCCTCGGGCTCGTCCCATATATCGGCCTAATCTCCCTTATACCCATAGCTGTTGCCTGGATCCTCATGGGGAGGGATACGAGGGAGAGGATATTCACGATCCTGGGGATACTTATGGTCATAACATACTCCTTCGCGATAGCGTTCGCCGCCTGGCTGGTCTTTTCGCTTATGTGGCCTCTGGCGGTGCCCTGGGGGATGGGCGGGGCTCCGGGGATCCCGGCCCAGCTGCTCAGCATTATTGTGATTGTAGTAGCCCTCCTGCTGATAGGCTTAGCGACAGCGTCCTTCATCCTGGACATAATAGCCCACTTCAGGGCCGGGAGGATATTTAACAGCAGGTGGTTCAGGGCCGCCGGCTGGGCGAGGATAATCCTGGCGGTAGCGTTGATCGCCGTAATAGCGTTCATGGCGCTCACGATCATCTCAGCCGTCCCGAGGCCGCTTCCGGCGATCCCCCCACTATTAGAGGTGCCCTACGCCGCATTCACCCCGCTTCTAGCCCTCTTCTGGCCCTTGGCAATAGCCCTCCTGATAGACCTCCTAGCAACAATCTTCTCCATAGTCGCGTTCTTCACCATACCGGGGGAGGCCACGCCCGCTCCTTCATGAGCCTCCCCATGGCCACCCAACCCCTCCACCCGCCTCATCAAGCTGAAGGAATACCTGACCACGCATTTCATGTGGGCGTAGCTGAAATTATCCCCCAGCGCCATCCCGTCATCAGGTCTCTCGATCCGCCCGCCGCATAGCGCGCATCTCCCAGGCCCCCTGCCGACAACCCTCACCCACTCGCCAATAGACCCTCTCTTCCCGGCCTTCGCCTCTCGGTCTCCCCACGCCTAGATCTCCTCAATTCAAATTGTTTATTCTAAATGCTTCATTCTTAATTTATTAACTCAGTCACTACGGTATAGATTACCTTTTGACTATTTGTCCTTATGATCTGTAACTCGTGATTCTCCTAAGCTATGCTTTTGATAAATTTTATTGAAAGCTTCCCTGCATCTTCTGCATCCGTTATTCGCCGAGTGGTTATATTCTAAGGTCTGGCCCTTCGCAATCCCTTACTATAACATTATAACATTTTTTGTTGGGTTTTTCCGCTATTACATTCCGGTCTTAATTACGACGGGGTATATAAGGGCGAGTTCTATCACGTGTGCCGATATGTTTATGCAAAATTGCCGCCCGACATAATATTAGATCATTCTATAGTGTTTCAGACGCCTTTAAAGTTTCTACAACATTCTTCAAGTTCTCCTTAACTTCTTCAATAAGCTTGTTGAGATCTGTTGATTCAACAACCTTGATCCCATATATTTTAGCTAGTTTTCTTGCTTCTTCATTCAGTTTTGGCAAGACGGCTAGGATAACATTCTTTACGCCTACATCTATCATCTTAGCATATAGAACTAAGACTGTCAGCTCATTCACCGCCTCATCAGATGACTGAATCTCTATGATAACATCTGGACTACCTATACANTTTGCATCCTTCCAGAAAGCAGCCAAGAATTCATGTTCAACACCACTCTTTCCTCTGACAATTGCTGGATAACGAGCATGTAGACCAAGTTTTTCCCCTTCAACTATAATGGGTCTCAAATCTAAAGTTAACAGCTCCATAATATTCTTGGCAGTAGGGTTCACCCTGTATCTATAAATTTTCTTTAAGATTATTTCTTCTTCCTTGAATATATGACTATTATCACAGATGTATCTTCTATCTGGAAGTGGTAGAAGAGAGCCACAACTGAGACATTTGTAAACATTTTTCTGGCGTTTATAGTCTACACCCAATGCTCTTAATAGTTTTCTACATTTAGGACATATTAATTGGCCATCTTTATGAAAGTCTTCTTCAAAACCTATATAACCACATGTTAGATGTTCGAGAACTTGACCTCTCTCTAGATTGAATGATCCACACACAGGGCAGACGAGTTGGATTGAAAGCTTATGGGAATAACATATAGGACATAGGGCGATATTGCTAGTAGCCTCTTTTATCAAGACTTCTAACTCGCTTAATTCTTCTAATGTTGATTCAACCATTTGTGGAGATAAATTAGCGTCCTGAAGTGAAGGATACTCTACGCCTTTAATGTATGTAAACTTAGGCTCAATAACATCTATGTTGCTGTCTTTTATCTTACGGAGTATCCTTTGAATGTTGTCTCTTCCAATGTAGGTTCCCACAGCTTTCATTGTTAGATTGATTAATTTTTATCTCCAGAGAAAAATAAAAACCTTATGTTCAAAACAAAATTTTTGCAGGTTATTTCACCTTTTCTAGAGCTAATATTAACTTGGTGTTCGTCTTCAAACTTACTTCTAAAACCATTTAAGCTCACTTAAAGATTCTCCTATCAGATTTAGAGAAGTTTTGAATGAGGAATTGGGGCTTATTAAGCATCAATAAGATTAATTAAAAGACAGCAGGCAAGTTTTACAAAATAAAAAGAAGATTAGCTTACCTACTAATGATTTTCTCAAACCGGAGCATGAGGTATATATTCCGTTGCCTACTTTTCCAGATTCTCATAGAATAAATTAAGTTCTACTACTTCTAAAAATGCAAGAACTGTTTGGAGAATTTTAATTGCCAATCTGACTCAGAAGACTTATCTCTATGCTTAATTTTCAAGAGCTTAGCGAGAATGAGTCGTATGTTCCGCAATAAAGATAAAATTATCCTGATACAATTGTCCTATGTTGCGTGTGTGATATTTTCAATACTTTTGTTCGGAATCTTATTCTATAACCTCACAGAATTTTTATCTATCTCAATTTATGATGCATTATTAATTGTATGGCCCGCTTTACTGTTTGACCTTGGTAGAAGTATTGGAAAAGCTGTAATCCTTCCAATAGATGTGATATTACGTATTCTTAGATCGCCTCCTAGAGATTTTAAACCTAAGCTAATCTCCGTAATCATTCCTGCGAGAAACGAAGAAGCAACTATAGGTTCATGCATCGAATCCATACTTGAAAATGATTACCCGTGGAAAGAAATTATAGTTGTTGATGACGGATCGGAAGATAATACTTACTTTGTTGCAAAGGAATATGAGGAAACCGGCATCGTAAAGGTTGTTAGGAAAGATCCAAGCGGGTATAAAGCTTCCGCGGTGAATTACGGGCTACTGTTTGCTAGAGGCGAGATAGTTTTATCTCTGGATGCTGATACATTAATCAGCAGAAATTTTCTGGAATGGATTGCAAGATATTTTGAGGATGAAAGACTTGTTGCCGGATCAGGAAATCTTAGAGTTCTAAATAGGGATGTAAATCTATTAACAAGACTTCAAGCGTACGAATACTTCATATCTTTTGAAATGGGCAGAAGGGTGCAATCGCTACTAAGAACTCTTTTGATAATTCCTGGTGCAGCAGCAATTTATCGCAGGAAGCTGCTGGAATCATTAGGGCTCTTAGATAGGACACTTACAGAAGATTTTGATATGACTTTAAAATTTCATAAAGTTAGAGGTAAGCTGATCTTCATGCCCGAGGTTTTAGCTTGGACTGATGTCCCGGTAAAGTGGAGGAGCTGGGTTAGACAAAGGATTAGATGGTCCAGAGGTCAACTATATTGCTTAAGGAGGCATAGTCAACTCCTCTTCAAGAGAAGATTCGGTATGCCAGGGCTTATCGGCGCACCTGATATGGTCCTGATGGACATCGCGCTACTTTTTGCATGGTTTATCTGGCTCATATGGGTTATACTAGCTCGGATCTCCATATATAATCTATTCGCGCTGTTGATCCCCGTATCCCTATACTCGGAACTGCTTGCTATCTCAACCTCTAGGGTGGTCTCAAAGGACCCTGAACCACTCAGTATACTAATACTCTTCCCACTTATAGCATTCTTTTATAGACCACTCTATAACATCGTAAGATACATAGGGTACTTATATGAAGTCTTGGGGAAAGAGACAAAATGGTAACTTGAATTCATTGCACACATCTATACTTGGTATATGTACCTGCTTTTACCTTTATCATTCCAATCTTGTAATATCCCCCTTCTAGCCTGGTCCATGTTAGGTCGTGGAGTATGCTGGAGCAGTATGGGCGGAGGGGGCTAGGGCGATCCTGGAGGGGGGCTTCGTATCTGCTGTTGGGCATGAGGCGACTGCCAGGTTCCTCTCAAGGGTCCTCGGCCTGGAGGTGAGGCTGAGCAGGGAGGCGGTATTCCTCCATGAGGGCGACGTGGCGATAGCGATGCAGTTCGGGGAGAGGATACAGGGGGTTGAGCTGGGGGAGGATGAGGTTGAGAGGTTTTTCAGGGAGGAGAGGGCCAGGTTCCTGAAGGTGGTTGTGGATAGGATTGGGGTGGCGTAAAACATCATAGGAGAGGGCTACTGCGTTATTGGGGTCTAGTGGTGTCTTCTTCATTGCCTTATGTGAAGAAAGGTAGGGTGGGGGAGGGTTTTCTGGTTTCGTGTTGTTTTTTGGCCCCCCAAACTAGGGGCGTTCTGGGCTTTTAGCCCTTCCTCCCTCTTTTTCATTGGGAGGCTTTCGGGGGGAACGCGGGCTCCCCACATTTATCTGGAGAGGGGGGTTTGGTTTTTGTGTTCATGTATTCTTCGTGGTAGCGTTTTACCAGGTTTTTTACTGCTATTACGTCTCTGTCTTCTTCTAGGCCGCATTTTGTGCATTTTCTTATTCTGTGTTTGCTTGGGGTTAGTTTGTTTCCGCATGCTGGGCATTGGATTGATGTGTATG
>JGI24721J26819_10002040_pt1 | contig 22452 bp, 25 predicted proteins | sample YelNatPaOPGAMG01_FD_26819 | JGI IMG/M metagenome (IMG submission 26819) | reverse complement strand
CAGTGGGCTTGAGCCGCGGCGGCTTTCGCTTTTGCCTGTTCCCGAGCCAAAATAATCAGGTTTGCCACATCGGGGAAAACCTATCTCAGATTTCTACTTTTCCGCTATACATGCGCGCAAGCAGGCTTTTCAGTTCATCGTCCGTAAAGGCACGCGGGCTAGCCTTGCGGCGCCGGTATGAGAGCGCATCGGCGAGAATGTCTTCAAAATATCGCTGCGGAACGCCAGCAGCTTCGAGATTCTCCGGTATACCGATATCTCTGCCGAGGCGCGCAATAGCGCGAACTGCTTCTTGCGGACTTATGCCTTGTTCGCCTGTGAGTGCTTCGCCAATTGTCGAGAGCCTTTCTCCCGCATCGGGAATCAGCGCTTCCATTACAAAAGGAAGAAGAATTGCGTTTGCCAGGCCATGGGCGAGACCAGCCATGGCTCCTACCGGATGCGCAAATCCATGCACCATTCCAAGCCCCGCCTGGGAGAGCCCCACCCCCGCAAGTGTCGCTGCCAGCGCCATATCGCTGCGGGCTTCCAGAAGAGCTCTGCCTCCAGAACCGCTGCTGCCTGCCTTTACGCCGCGGCCAGCCCCGGAAGCACCGTTCATCGAAGTGTCCGCCGAGGCATCGGATACAGCCGAAATTCCGCACGCCGCCCTCAGCGACCGGCCAATCCGCCGAACTGCTTCAAGGCAGTACATGTCGCTGACAGGAGTATGGAACCGGCTCACAAAGGCCTCGATGGCATGCGTCAGTGCATCCATGCCAGTTGCGGCGGTAAGCGATGGAGGCATGCTCATGTGCAGCAGGGGGTCGACGATCGCAAGCCGCGGAAAATAGAACTGGCTCGAGGTGCCTTTTTTGCTGCGGTGGCCGCGTTCGTCGACAATGGTAAAAACTGCGGCATTGGTAACCTCTGTCCCCGTGCCGGCTGTTGTCGGGATAGCCACGAGGGGCGGAACCGGTTTCGTGAACGCCAGGCCTGTGCCGACAAAATCCCGAATGGGGCGGCCCTCGCCAATGCTTGCCGCAATACCCTTCGCGCAGTCGATGGGGCTGCCGCCGCCAAACCCGATAATCGCATTGCAGTCATTCGCGCGGTAGACCTCTGCCCCCTTGTCGACTGTGCTTGTCTCGGGATCGGCGCCGACTTCGGCAAAGTGCACCCATTGGATGCCTGCCGCATCCAGCCCTTTGCACAAGTCCTTAAAACCCTGCGAGGACGCTGTGCTCGACTTGCCTGTTACAATCAGGACTTTTGTCGCGCCCATTTCTCTGATGCGCGGCACTGTTTCCGAGGCGCAGCCTTCTCCGAAGATGATTTTTGTTGGGGAAAAGAATTCATACATACACGCTCTCTCCTTTCAGGTATTATGGGCATATTCAAACCAGCAGGCGGCCGGAAGTCATCAAGTAAAAGCCGCTTCATTGCCTTTGGTCTCTTGGCTGTGCTCAGCTGGCATGCCCAGTTTCAAAAGTTCTTCCTTTAATAATCGTGCCGCGCGCTGGTCCACGTCGATGAGTGCCTCATCTCCAACAGACTTCCAAGAGCGCCAGCCAGAACGCCAATTCCCAAAACAACTGTAAAGTAATATCGCAGCGGAAGAGTTTCGAGAATCGTCAGCTCGAAAATGGGGTTCGTTCCGAAAAAAATCCACATGATGACATTCGCCACGAAGGAGGCAATCATCGTTACTGTGAGCATGATGGGGGAGAAATTGCGGTGCAGTTCCTCGATGCAAAACAGGACGCCGGCCAGCGGTGCGTTGAACGCGGCGGAAATGCCAGCAGCCGCGCCTGCAGTGACCAGGAAACGGCGATAATCTGGGATGTGGAAAAGGTCCTCGATTGCAGTGCCCGTAAGCGCACCGAGCTGGATAGATGGTCCTTCTCTGCCGAGCGAAAGCCCCGCACCAAGCGCAAGCGTGCCGCCGGCAAATTTGAGAGGGAGCTCTCTTTTCCAATCGAAATCGATGCGCCGCATGAGAAATGCTTTGACCTGGGGAATTCCAGAACCTTTGATGAGTGGAGAACGCCGCACAAAGAATGCAGTACATAGTGCGCCTGCCGCGACGATGCCGAACCAGAACAGGACGACCTTTGCAGGGGGCGCATTTCCGACAAGAGCAGCCCTGTAATTTTCGATGCTTACGATTGCCGTTCGGTATGCGACGACCAAAAGCCCGGAAACCGCGCCCGTGAGCGCAGCAAATGCATACACTCGAATGTGCATGGACGGATTGCCGTTTTTCAACCCCAAAACCTCGCTGTATCTAGATGCCCAATGGGTGCACTATGTGGATCAGGCTGCAATCTGCAGCTTTTTGGCGAATTCGAAAAAAAATCTTGCATTGTGCATGAAAGAAGTATATAGTAATTCTGAATGTTACTCAAAGAGGAGGTAATATGAGAAAGCTTCTTTTCGCATTGATCGCGCTTCTGGCGATCGCAGGCCTAAGCGCCCAGGATTTTACCATTGTAAACGGCGCCGAGCCAGCATCGCTGGATCCGCATGCGGTTGAAGGTGTTCCCGAGCACCGCATCTATATGGCTCTCTTCGAGGGACTTACCGTCTCCGATCCGCGCACCAACCGCGCAATCCCCGGTGTCGCCGAGAGCTGGTCCTTTAGCAAGGATTACAAGACCGTTACCTTCAAACTGCGCAAGGGCGTTGTGTGGTCGGATGGTGTCGAAATCACCGCTGACACGGTTGTGAAGTCATGGCTTCGCAAGATGGATCCGAAAAATGCATTCCAGTATGCAGATCTTCCCGCCATGTACATCGCCGGCGCCCAGGAATACCTGGATGGCAAGGCTGGTCCCGAGAGCGTAAAAATCCGCGCAGTCGACAAATACACCTTCGAAGTTCAGCTCGTTGGCCCGTGCCCCTTCTTTGCCGACATGACCACCCACTATGCATTTGCAATTGTTCCCATCCATGCAATCGAAAAATACGGTCAGGATTGGGTAAAGCCTGGCAAGATCGTTTCCAACGGCCCATTTGTCCTGTCTGAGTGGAAGCCGCAGGAGAAGATCGTTGTTGTGAAAAACAACAAATACTGGGATGCGAAGAATGTCGCGCTCAAGAAGATCACCTTCATTGCCAACGACGATATNAATGTCGGCTACAACCTCTACAAGACTGGTGCAGCAGACTGGACGGATACCGTTCCTTCCGAGAGAATGGATGAAGTGAAGCTCCGCCAGGACTTCCATGTCGCTCCGCAGTATGGAACCTACTACTATATCTTCAATGTAACCCGCAAGCCGCTCGATGATGCCCGCGTGCGCAAAGCGCTCGCCATGGCCATCAACAAAAACGACCTTGTCAACAAGGTAACCCGCGGCGGCCAGATTCCTGCAAATGGCTTTGTGCCGCCAAGCGCTGGGTATACTCCTGCAAAAGGCTACGGCTATGATCCCGAAACGGCACGCAAGCTCCTTGCCGAAGCCGGCTATCCTGATGGGAAAGGCTTCCCGAACCTGCAGATTCTTTACAATACGAATGCNAACCACAAGCGCATCGCCGAATTCATCCAGGCACAGTGGAAAGACAACCTGGGCATCAATGTTGGGCTGATGAACCAGGAATGGGGCACCTACCTCGATACCCGTTCGCAGTCGCACAATTTCGACATNGCGCGCGCAGGCTGGATTGGCGACTACCTCGATCCGTCCACCTTCCTCGACATGTGGGTTACCGGCGGCACACAGAACGATGGTCTGTATTCCAATCCAAAGTATGATGAGCTCATGGCCAAGTCACGCGTAACCAGCGGCAACGAGCGCTATCAGATCATGATGGATGCCGAAAAAGTCCTCATCGACCAGGATATGGCGGTTCTTCCAATTTATTACTATGTCACTCAGAACCTCATCGATACGAGCAAGTGGGATGGCTGGTATCCGAATCCTCTCGACACGCATCCGTGGAAATTCATCCGCCCCAAAAAGTAATCAAGAGGGTTGAATGAATCGAATGAGAGGCTGTCCGAAAGGGCAGCCTCTTTTCTATAATGCCCTGATGATGGAGCAGTTTTGCCGAACCGTCCATTGTATTTTTCACTGTAGATAAAATCGTTAAAATGATGTATACTATTTTAACCTGAGAAATATCTTCTCAGATTTTGAAATTCCGGCCACGCACAAGCACCCCTGCTGCTTTTTCGAGGGGTAGTTTGCGTCCAGGAAAGGAGTGATTCCGAATGGCACGATATTTCATTCGGAGAGCGTTGAGTCTCATTCCGACGCTCTTTATTGTGATCACGCTGAGCTTTTTTTTGATCAGGCTTGCCCCCGGCGGTCCCTTTGCTCGCGAACGTGATGTACCCGAGGCGATACTTCAGAATCTCATGAAGCGGTACCATATGGATGAACCCTTGTTCAAGCAGTATCTGCGCTATATGGGCGATATTGTTCGCTGGGATTTTGGCCCCTCATATCGCTACCGAGATCTGACGGTAAATGAAATTATCGATCGCGGCCTGCCAGTTTCCATGTCGCTGGGTGTGATTTCTTTGGTACTTGCGGCTGTTGGAGGTGTAGCGGTCGGCATAATTTCCGCGCTCAATCAAAACAAGTGGCAGGATTATGTTGCGGTTTCGATTGCGGTTATCGGCATATCGGTGCCACTTTTTGTTATGGGGCCTGTTCTGCAGNTNATATTTGGCATGAAGCTGAAAATCTTGCCAATCGGGCAGTGGATATCCACCAATGGTCTTAAGGCTGTCATTCTGCCCGCATTGACGCTTTCTTTCCCCTATTTTGCCTATATTGCGCGGCTTTCGCGAGCCAGCATTCTCGAAGTATTGCGTTCTGACTACATTCGCACGGCGCGGGCAAAAGGGCTCAAGGAATCGGTAGTCGTCTGGAAACATGTGCTGAAAGGTGCGCTTCTCCCTGTCGTGACATACCTCGGTCCTGCATTTTCGGGCATTGTTGTCGGATCGATCGTCATCGAGTCGGTGTTCCTTGTGCCGGGCATTGGCCGCCCATTCGTGCAGTCGGCGCTCAACCGCGATTATACGCTCATTATGGCGGAAGTAGTTGTCTATTCCATAATCCTCATCATTGCCAACCTTGTGGTCGATTTAATCTATGGCCTCCTCGATCCGAGGATTTCTTACAAATAGGGGGTGGCGCATGGCGAATAAAAAACTGCAGCAGGCTGTCAACGAATTCAACCAGGTCATGAAGCCCGTCTCCCTCTGGGCGGATGCATGGAAGCGCTTGCGCAAGAATAAAATGGCGCTCATAAGTCTCTTTATAGTAAGTATTTATATACTTGTAAGCCTTTTTGCGCCGATTTTGACAAGCGCAGGGGTTCTTATCGACTACCGTAAACAGGTCATAACAAATGCAAGCCTTCCGCCATCGTTTAGGCCGGCAGGTGAGCTTGTCGTAAAGAAAATCGAAGCGCGAATCGCAAGCCTCGAGCAGCGCGCAAAGGAAAAAGCAGCAGAGCAGAGTTCTTTTGGATCCTTTTTCAATTTTGGTGCGACCGACCAAACGCAGCCAAATTCTACTGCACCGTCGAAGCCAAGCGATCAGGGCGATACAAGCGCATTTAGCTTTACGTATCAGGGCGAGGGCTTTTCGGGAAACACGACCGACCCTGTTGTGCGCGAGCTCTTAAGCCAGAAAGAGACGCTCGAAAAAGTCAAAGCAGAGCTCAATACCAACCCCGATTATAAAATAGTTTACATTTTGGGGACCGACGACCTCGGCCGCGATATGTTTGCGCGCATTATCTATGGCGGACGCATTTCAATCGCCATCGGGATTGTCGGAACGCTGACTGCGGCGCTCGTCGGTATCCTTATCGGCGCAATTTCCGGCTATGTCGGAGGCTGGCTCGATAATCTTCTCATGCGCTTTGTCGATATCATGTATGGCCTGCCCTACATGCTCATTGTCATCATTATTATGGCGATGATCGGGGAGAAGGCGCGAGGCAGCTTTGTTGTGCTGTTCGTTGCAATCGCGCTCGTTTCATGGCTCACGATTTCGCGCGTAGTACGTGGGCAGATTATAAGCCTCAAAAATTCCGAATTCGTAGAAGCTGCCCGCTCCATGGGCGCTAGCTCGTGGCGGATTATTTTCCGCCATCTTTTACCGAACACGCTCGGCGTCATCATTGTATTTTCTACACTTATGATGCCCAGTTTCATCATGAACGAATCGTTTTTAAGCTTCCTCGGCCTTGGCGTTTCGGCTCCCGATGCGTCGTGGGGGACATTGGTATCTGAAGGTGTCCGCGCAATGGAATCGTATGCGTGGCAGCTGCTCGGCCCTGGTATTGCAATGACGATTTTTCTGTTCTGTATGAACTTCCTCGGTGATGGCCTGCGAGATGCCCTCGATCCGCAGAGCAAAAACCGGACCTGATAAGGAGCCGAAATGACTGACGAAGTAATTCTTGAAGTAAAAGACTTGAAAACATATTTTATGGTGGATGAGGGTTTGGTAAAAGCCGTCGATGGGGTGGATTTTCAGCTCCATCGGGGTGAAACATTAGGGATTGTCGGCGAATCGGGTTCCGGCAAGAGTGTTACAAATCTGTCGATTATAAATCTCATCCCAGTGCCTCCAGGGAAAATTGCGGGCGGGCAGGTTTTGTTCCATGGCAAAGACTTGCTCAAGATGCCGCCGCACGAAATCCGCGACATACGCGGCAACAAGATATCCATGATTTTCCAGGATCCGATGACCTCGCTCAATCCATTCTTGCGGATTTCGACGCAGATGGTCGAGACAATCGAGCTCCATCAGGGTTTGGATAAAAAAGCGGCCAAGGAAAAGGCCATCGAAATGCTGAGGCTTGCAGGCATTCCGGCACCGGAAAAACGCATCGATCAATACCCGCACCAGTTCTCCGGCGGAATGCGCCAGCGCGTCATGATCGCTATGGCCCTCTCGTGCAACCCTGAAATTCTCATTGCCGACGAGCCGACCAGTGCACTCGATGTCACAATCCAAGCGCAGATTCTAGAGCTNATGCAGGAACTGACCCGCAAGCTCGGGACTGCGGTCATTATGATCACTCATTCGCTCGGCGTGGTTGCCGGCATGTGCGATACAATCTGCGTCATGTATGCGGGGCGGATCGTTGAGCGAGGCCGTACCGAAGAAATTTTTGAATCGCCAAAGCACCCCTATACTGTGGGCCTCATCCATTCGGTGCCACGCCTCGATCAGGAGATAAANGGGCGCTTGTATTCCATACCCGGCCAGCCGCCCAACGTCATAGATCTGCCGGATTGCTGCCCATTCTTCCCTCGCTGCGAAAAAGCGATGGATATCTGCAAGAAAAAATATCCGCCCTCGGTATCGTTCGAAAATGGTCAGAGCGCTTCATGCTGGCTGTACGCGAAGGAGGCCCAGAATGCCTGATCACAGAGTTTTGCTCGATGTCCGCGGGCTCAAAATGCATTTCCCCATAAAAGCAAGCTTTTTCTCAAAAGCCAAGAATTTTATCTATGCTGTCGATGGAATAGATTTTCAAGTCCGCAAGGGCGAGACGCTCGGCCTTGTCGGAGAATCCGGCTGCGGCAAGTCGACGACCGCGCGAGCAATTGCCCAACTCTACAAGCCTACCGCGGGTGAAGTGCTCCTAAATGGCAAAGACCTGACCAAGCTGCCTCCCCGGGAAATGATCGAAGCGCGCAAGAACATGCAGATGGTCTTCCAGGACCCCTATGCGTCGCTCAACCCCCGTATGACTGCTGGCGACATCATCGCCGAACCGATCCGCATTTTCCAGAAACGCGGGCTCATCGACATGAGCACNGAAGAGCGCAACGANCGTGTCGAGCAACTCATGGAAAAAGTTGGTCTTTCGCGCTTTTTCAAAAACCGCTATCCGCATGAGTTTTCGGGCGGTCAGCGCCAGCGTATCGGCATTGCACGTGCCCTTGCGCTCAACCCTGAGCTCATTCTCTGCGACGAGCCGGTTTCTGCGCTCGATGTGTCAATCCAATCGCAAATTCTCAATCTGTTCAAAGATTTGCAGGATGAGTTCGGGCTAACGTATCTCTTTATAGCGCATGATCTTTCGGTTATCAAATATATTTCGAACCGCGTGGCGGTCATGTACCTTGGCAAAATCGTGGAAATCGCCGATGCTGCCGAGCTGTACAAGAACCCCCTGCATCCATACACCCAAGCCCTGCTCTCCGCAGCGCCGATTCCCGATCCCAAGATCGAAGCGAAGCGTAAGCGCATCATCCTGACGGGCGATGTACCGTCTCCTGACAAGCAGAGACCCGGCTGCAATTTCTACGACCGCTGTTCGAAGCATATGGATATTTGCAAACAGGCGCGGCCGATGCTCAAGGAAGCGGGCCCCGGGCACGAGGTTTCCTGCTTCCTTTATCACAAGCCGGAATGAAATAGCCGCACGTGGATAGCGCTCGGGCTTCAGCAGAGCGCCGCGTGCAGTATTGTTGAGATGCTGCTGAATATGGGGCTGCCTTCGGGCAGCCTTTTTTATTTTTGCATAGGGTTTGAATGATTGCTATAACTTTATAAATATTTGTTTATTTATATATTTATATATTGTCAAAATTATATAATATGCTATAATTTCCCCAGACCATCGGGGAGGTGCAGTATGGTGTCGCTCGAGGTTTCACGATTAGGCCTGGTTTTCCCGAATCCTGTCATCGCAGGCAGTTCCGGTTTGACGGGCAACATGAAGTCCATTCAAGATCTGGCTCGTAACGGAATAGGCGGCATCGTCCTGAAGTCGCTCTTCGAAGAACAGATCCTGATGGAGGCCCGCCGCGAAGCAAGCAAGGGCGGCGTTATCTACGGTCAGCAAGACATTGACGACTACATCGGCTATTACGAAAAAAAGCACAGCCTGTCTGAATATCTCAAACTGATTCGAGATGCGAAGCAGGAAGTCGGCGTGCCGGTCATTGCGAGCATCAATTGTGCTTCCCCCGGCGAATGGACTGAATTTGCTTCTGAAATCCAGTCGGCTGGGGCCGATGCTCTGCAGCTCAACATATTCAGCCTCCGGAATAGCGACCCTGCCTCAATTGTCCGCGAAGTTAAAGAGAAGATTCGCATTCCCCTTATTGCCAAAATTGGCTGGTATTTCTCCGACCTCGCCGCAGTGGCGGGCGAGATTGAAAAAGCCGGCGCGGATGCTCTTGTTCTTTTTAACCGCCCATATGCAATCGATTTCGATATCGAAAAGCTGTCGCTCAAACAGGGAGCGTATTTCAGCAGCCAGGAAGAAATGTCGCTTCCTTTGCGGTGGATAAGCGTGCTGTTTGGCACGGTGAACGCGCCGATGTTCGCTTCTACCGGAGTCCACACCGGCGATGATGTTGTGAAAATGCTTTTGGCGGGCGCTGCGGGGACAGAGGTTGTTTCGAGTCTGTATCGAAATTCGCCAGCGGTGATTGGGCAGATGAAGACACGCCTCGAGTCATGGATGGAAGCGCATGGCTTTGAAACGATCGATGCTTTCAGAGGGCTTTTGAGCAGAATAAAATCCAAAACTCCTGAAACCTACGAGCGTGTCCAATACATGAAACACTACGGTGATGGACAGGAAAAATAAGATAGCCGCTACGGCTGCAATCGCGGCGCTACCTATTTATCCATTTTATTACAATAACTTGCATACAAGGAGTTAGAGATGAAGCACGGCAGGGAGGCGGTCATTTTGTTCATTGGCCTGTTTCTGGTGTGGGTGCTGATAACCTGGAGCGTTCAGCCGCAAGAGCTGTTGACGGGGGCTGTGCTTGTTTTTGTAGTGACCCTCTTCATGCGGCCCGTGTACCCATTGCTGGAAGGGGTCAGACCCGGTGTTATGCCGCTTATTCATATGGTGGCATATGTCTTTATTTTTATTTGGCAGTTGATCCTCGCCAATATCGATGTCGCAAAGCGCGTGCTGTCGCCAAGCCTGCCGATCAATCCTGGCATTGTCAAAGTGAAAACGAACCTGAAAAGCCCGCTTGCCAAGATGATGCTCACCAGTTCCATCACCCTTACGCCCGGCACCCTGTCGCTCGATGTGCAGGGCGATGAAATTTTCATCCATTGGATTGACGTTAAGGGCACTGATGTTGAGAGCGCCTCAAAGGCGATTGTCGCAGTGTTCGAGCAGGGATTGAAGGGGGTGGTTGAATGATAACCATTTCGTTGATTTTGATCGGCCTTGCGGCGGTACTCACCGTGTTCAGGCTCATCAAGGGGCCGAGCCTTTTTGACAGGCTGGTCGCCTCCGATACGCTTTCGGTTATCGGTATGGCATTTCTGGTAGTGCTTGCGGAGATCGTACAAACGGCGAGCTATATGGATGTGGCGCTTGTGTATGGAATTGTCGGGTTTCTCGGCACTGTGACCATTGCGCGCTTTTTCATGAGGGTATCGAAATGACGATTATCGGCGAAATTCTCATGCTGATTGGGGGCATTTTTTTGTTTCTTGGCTCGCTTGGGCTGGTGCGGATGCCCGATGTCTACAACCGCCTGCAGACCGGAACCAAGGCGAGTACGCTTGGAGCGATGTCCGTTGGTTTGAGCGCGATTTTTCTGCTTCCCGGCGCTGCGGGGAAGGCTGTTCTTCTTGTGATTTTCATTGTACTCGCAAACCCAATCGCGTCGAATACGATTGGGCGCAGTGCCTATTTGTCCGGAATACGGCTTTCGGAAAAATCAGTCAGCGATGCATGGGGTGCTCAAGAGGGCAGCAAGGGCGAAATGGTTGAAGGTGAGGCTGCTGAAGCTTCCGGCTCAGGCTCGGCACCAGCACCATCTGACAAGAAGGGGGCATAACATGGGCGCAATGGTAATTGTTGTCAGTGTCTTGCTGATCGGCCTTGCAGCCGGAGCGATTTTTGTGCGCTCACTTGGCTCTGCGGTCATTTTGCTCGGTACGGTCAGTTTGCTGGTGGCTACGACGTTTTTATTGCTTGCGGCGCCTGATGTGGCTATCACCGAGGCGGCGATCGGCTCTGCTTTGACAACCCTGGTCTATGTTCTTGCGCTCAAGCGGACGAATTCAATCGATTCGCTTGATGACGATGGTGGACGCCAGGCTGGGAAGGGAACGGCAGCAGGACAGAAGAGCGGTTCAGCGGCAGGAGGCTCCCATGCGTAAGGTTATCGGCGTTCTGCTCATTGTGAGCTTTGCGTTTTTTGTTTTTACCTTGGTAATGCGCGATTTATGGGTGGAGGATCCGACCGCTGTCCGCACACTTGGACAGGCGGCTATTGAAGAGACCATACCGCAAAGCGGTGCGGCAAATACGGTAACCGCCATTGTCGTGCAGTTCCGTGGACTCGATACCCTTGGCGAGGTGACGGTGCTTTTCTTGAGCGCGCTTGGTGTTGCGCTGCTCTCCGGCGAGTTTGCGGGGCGGGGACTCAAGGAAGTTTTTCGTGATGACGGCGGCTTTATCCTCTATTACGGTGCGCGGCTCGTTTTGCCAATCATTATTCTTGTTGGTGTCTATATTGTGGCACATGGCCACCTTTCACCTGGCGGCGGTTTCCCGGGCGGCGTTCTTGTGGCGACCGCTGTGTATGCGGTGCTCATGACGGGCGTGAAAAAAGAGCTTTCGACACGGATTATGGCGGTGATCGAAGGGTTCGCGGGGCTTGCCTTTGTCGCACTCGGGCTCCTGGGGCTTTTGAGTGATCGTTTTTCTTTCCTGGCCAATATTCTTCCCAAGGGCAGTCTCGGCATGGTGTTCAGCGCTGGCATTATTCCGCTCATCTATGCGGCTGTGGGAACCAAGGTTGCGGCTGAGCTTTCAACCCTGGTGACGAGCCTTACCGGAAGCGACTATGCAAGTGCCGACACAACAGCACAAGGAGGAAAGCGATGATTTCTATCAGCGCTGTGCTTTATTCCACGAGCCTTATTCTGATTCTTTTGGGGCTCTATGGCGTTTTGACGAGAAAAAACCTCATCAGGGTCGTCATCAGTCTCGATGTCGTGGATTTGGGCGTGAATATATTCCTTGTAACGATCGGCTATGTCCGCGATGGCAGAGCACCGATTTATCTTGCCGATGCCCAGACGAGTCTGGCGGATCAGGCATCTCGCATGGTGGATCCGCTCCCTCAGTCGCTGGTGCTGACAGCCATCGTCATTGGATTCGGTGTGACCGCGGTGGCGTTGACCTTGCTCATGCGGCTGTATGAGCGCAAGGGGACGGTTATGGTGTCCGATTTGAGGGGGCTCAAATGGTAAGCCCGATGCTGTTGATTGCCATGCCGCTTGGAGCGGCTTTTCTGATTGTGCTGTTGGGCTCTAAAATCGCTGCCAGAATTGTGGCGATTGCGACGGTAGCCTTTCTGGCGGTTCTTGCGCCTTTTTGGCTGACCGCGGCGATTTCAGAGCCTATTGCCATCGTTCTTGCCGATGTAGTGCCGCCGCTCGGCATAGCCTTTGGCCTTGATGCGGTATCGGCAGGATTTGTTCTGCTGATTGCGGTGAGCGGTCTTTTGGTACTGCTGTACTCGTTGCCCTACATACCTCACGCGGGTGAATTCAAGGGAAAAGAAAAGGCCGAAGTTCGATATTATGCGATTTTTCTGCTTTTGCTGGCGGGCGCCTTCGGGCTCGTTATGACCAAGGATATTTTCAACCTCTTCGTATTTTTTGAAATCCTGTGCATTTCTTCCTATTTATTGGTTGCGTACAGCCAGGAAGAACGGGCTCTGGAAGCCAGCTTCAAATACATGGTGCTTGGCTCGATTGGCTCAGCCTTCATGCTTGTGGCAATTGGTCTGAGCTATCGGCTTTCTGGAAGCCTTGCGATGACCGATATCGCCAAGGCGCTTGCGGCTGCACCTGCTTCGTATTCCACGCTCGTCTCGGTATTGTTCGTGTTCGGTTTTGGCATCGAGGCGGCTATTTTCCCCCTGAATACCTGGCTGCCAGATGCGCACTCGAGCGCTCCAAGCTCGATAAGCGCGGTGCTTTCCGGGTTTGTCATCGAGGTTGCGTTGGTTGTCCTGGTACGGCTTTCGTTGAATATTTTCTCGGGTACCATGCTGTTGGTGCTGAGTGTGCTGGCGTTGGCAGGTGTGCTCGTGGGCGAAATGGCGGCGCTTGGGCAGAAAGAGCTGAAGCGCGCCCTGGCGTTTTCCAGTATCGGTCAAGTGAGCATGATGCTGTTTGCCTTTACGCTCGGCTCAGAGATCGGAAGATGGGCAGGCTTTGGCCAGCTGTTGATGCATGCCGGCGCAAAAAGTGCACTGTTCCTGGTTTCGGGTTATTTTATCGTAAGAACCGGCAGTCATGAAATTGAAGCATATCGTGGTTTGGGCCGGAAAATGCCGGCGGCAAGTGCATTCTTTGCAATCGCCGCGCTTTCGCTGGTTGGCATGCCGCCGTTCTTCGGTTTTTTTACAAAACTGCGGATTCTCGAAGCGGCTGCGGCCGCGCATTCGGGCATCGGGTATGCAGGTATCGTCGTCATCCTTTTTGCCACGGTGATTGAATCTATCTATCTGTTCCGCATTGTCAGGACGCTCTACGGGGCAAACGCAGAGGCGGCTGTCAGCAGCAGCGCCGGCGGCGACTTGCCTGTTTTTGCGTGGATTGCCGTGGCAGGATTTGTCCTGCTGGTGCTTGTTGGCGGTTTTATAATTCCGTCATTCGACAGGCTGCTTCAGCCTATGGCCGCCGTGCTGGCAACAATCTAGGGAGGAGCCAGAATGTCAACTTCCATGCTTTTGATACTACCCCTTGCCGGGTTTTTGACAAGCCTTGTGGCCTCGTGGATTATGCCTGCATCAAGCAAGGCTCGCGCGCCAGGAGGAGTTCAGAAATTCATCGCGGTGATCGTATTTTCTGCTCTTTTTGTTGTTGTCTTTTTGGCGAAAAGCGAAATTGGAGCAGGGTATCTCAGTATTCCGATGTTCGGCCTGGCGGTGAATTTCGGGCTTACCCAGCTTTCCTGGTATTTTATCGCGATGGTCGCGGGCATCAGCCTGGTGACGGTGCTGTTCACGCTGCAGGGGCTTCGCGATGACGGCCGCTATCCATTCTATTATGTCTGGCTGTTCTCCAAAACATTCGGCATGCTCGGTGTGATGCTGTCGGCTGACATGCTTACCTTTTTCATCCTGTGGGAAGTGATGTCTTGGAGCACTTATTTCCTTTTGCAGCAAGGGCATGAAAAAGCCAAACGTGCTGGCGGCGTCTATCTGATCTATGCTGTCACTGCTGGTATGATTTTGTTAGCGGGACTCCTCTATGTGTACTTCAATGTAGGGAGCTTCGATTTCAGAGTTCTTCAGACGACGTTTTCCGGCTTTGACGCAGGGCGCATCATCGCTGCCATGCTTCTTGTTTTGATTCCGATGCTGATTGAAGCGGCTGCCTATCCAGTCCACTGGTGGCTGCCATCGCATACGCGAATGCCGAAACAGGCCTTTCCGCCTACCTTGCGGCAATTTCGACTCGCGTCGGTATCTATGGCATGACCATGTTTCTGTTTGCCGGTTTTGGATTGACCGCCCTCAATATTGTCACGCTGAACAAATATGTGAGCGTGAACGAAGTGCTCATGATTATCGGTGCCTTTACCATGGTCGTGCCGACGTTTACCGCGCTTTTTCAGCATGATGCAAAAGAGCTGATGACCTGGCACTCGATAGGCCAGGGCGGGTACATGATCGTCGGCATCGCGAGCTCAACAACCCTGGGGGTTGCGGGCGGGCTGTTCCATGTATTCAATCATATGACCTATGTCAGCCTGATTTTGTTCAGCATTGCGGCGGTTGAATACCGGACGGGTACGACCAATCTGAACAAGTTGGGCGGGCTTATAAAAAAACAGCCGGTAGCCTATTTAGGCATGTTGTTCGGAATTATCGGGCTTGCAGGCATTCCGCCCATGAATGGCTTTGTGTCGAAGTGGCTTATCTACCGCGCTCTCATCCTGAGCGGTCATCCCTTTATCGCGCTGGCAGCCTTCTTTGCGACCCTGGGAACTATACTTTCCGTGTACAAGCTGATTCACAACATGTTCCTGGGGCAGCTTCCTGAACGTTACAACGACATCAAGGAAGTGGGCTGGGGCATGAAGCTTCCCATCATTTTCATGATGGCGGTGGTCTGGCTGACGGGGGCTTTCCCTGGAATCGTTTTGTCGGTTGTGGCCGATATTCAAAAAAGCCTGGGACTGGAAGCCATCGCGTATTCGGCTCATGGTGTTGCGGCCGAAATGGGCCAGCTGAATATGCTGGTGATCAATATTGTTTTCATGGGGGGATTATTCGTTTCCTGGCTCATCTATCTTGCGGGCGGCAAGCGCAAGCATATCGGCCAGTATGACAATTACGCGGCCGGGCATTTCCTGGACAAGTCGGTACCCTACAATTACAACTACAACTTTTATGCGGGCATGGACCACATTTTCGAAGGTGCCATCCATAAGCCGCCTGTCAAGCGCGCAGAGCAGGCGTTGGCCGCATTTGTATCCGGCATGAGCGAATATGTGCGCAGAATCTTTACCGGCAATATCACCACCTACGCGGCATATGTTGTGGCAGCGGTTGTGGTCATTTTGCTGGTACTGGGAGGCGGGCGATGAGTACCCTCAGTCTTGTAGTTTGGATAATTGCTTATCCAGTAATTATTTTTTGCATCGGTGTCCTTCTGGGCGGCTATGAAAGGAAATTTTCGGCCCGAGTCGAGCGCAGAATCGGACCCAGCTGGATTCAGCCCTTCTATGACGTCATCAAACTGATGAACAAAAAAACGAATGTCAGCCACGGCTACATGCATGATGTTGCAATTCTCATGCTGTTAGGCGGTACGCTTCTCACGCTCTATTTTGTGCCGGTGCCGGGATTCAGCTATTTCAGCCAGTTTGGAGATTTCCTCGTCATTTCCTACCTGCTTCTGATTCCTTCGCTCGGCATGGCCCTCGGTGTTGGAGAAACCGCGAATCCGAATGGCAGTATCGGCATCAGCAGGGCTCTGCAAATGCTCGCAGGTTATGAAGTGCCTTTTATTCTCACGTTTATTGGCGTGGCAATGAAGGAACAGACAACGTCTATGCTCGATATCATCAACATTCAGCAGGCGGGTGGTTTTATGGCATGGGGATTGATCGCTCATCCCCTGCTCGGCGTTGCCGCGCTTATCGCGCTGCAGGGAATGCTGAATGAAAAGCCTTTTGAGGTGATTGTGGCACCGCATGAAATTGCGACAGGTCCGATGACCGAAATGGGCGGCAAATATCTCGGCATCATGTTCATTCAGCATCTTATCGCGCTTCCGCTCGAGCTGACGATCTATATCAATCTGTTTCTGGGCGGGGCTACGAATTGGCTTGAATATCTTGTCAAACTCTTTGTTGTGTGGACTGCGCTCATCAGCGTCAATATGGTGTTCGGGCGGTTCCGCATCGATTCCTGGTGGAAGATTTCCTTGCCGCTCGCCGCATTGGGCGTCATCGGCATCATGCTCAATATAGCGTGAGGAGGGGCACAGAATGGCAAAAGAACTAACACAAAAGGCAGCATGGGACATGGTCCTTGCCAAGCTCAAAAAGAATAGTCTTTGGATGCTGCATTATTGTACGGGCTGTGGGGCAATCGAACTGCCGCCAACCATGACCGCGCGTATGACATGGAGCGCTTTGGCATAATGCCCATGGTGACGCCGCGGCAGGCGGATATCTTGCTCATTACAGGCTATTTGAGCGTCAAGACATTAAAGCGCGTCATTCTCGTCTACGAACAGATGCAGGCCCCTAAATACGTTGTCGGCTTCGGCAGCTGTACGATTAACGGCGGGATGTACTGGGATTCGTATTCCACCATCAAAAGCCTGGATCAGTATCTGCCTGTAGAAATGTATCTGGCAGGCTGCATGCCTCGCCCCGAGGCCATCATCAGTGGCTTTACCTGGCTGATCGACCGAGTCGGCAAGGGCGAGGCGAACAGCTGGCGCGATTATTACGAAAACTACGAATTCTATCGCAAGAATCAGGAAGAGCTGTTCGGCGGGCCGGTTCAGAGCTATCAGGATATCCCGGCCGATGCCCAGCGGTTCGGCATACTGGAGGCGCACGAATGAAGCGCAGAATAATTGATGTTACGGCCAGACTTTACAAAGCTACAAGCTCGGCAGAGCACGTGCGCTCTGAGTCTGAAGCCAACGCGCAGTTTGTCGAAGATGACGCCGGTACCAAAATGCCGCTGGAAGAAATGCGCTCACGCATCGAAAAAGCGACTGGTTTTTCTGGCTTTGTGGTGCTTCAGCAAAAGCAGCGGCGAATCCAGGGGCAGATCCCTGCCGCTTCATTACACGGGTTTGCGGTGACACTCAAGCATACCCTTGGTTTCGAACATTTGTCGGCAATCAGCTGTGTCGATTGGATTGATGAAGGCCGCTTCGAGCTTGTCTATCATTTTTGGAATTATGAGCAGGGAATTCTGGTGCAGGCGAAAATTTCGATTGACCGAAAACAGCCGGCACAGCCGACCATCACTGACCTCTGGCAGCCGGCAAAATTCTTCGAGCGCGATATCCATGAAATGTTCGGCGTCGATTTCCCGGGGAATGAAGATCTTTCGAGATATATCTTGAGCGACTGGGAGGGCCCGCCGCCCATGCGCAAGGATTTTCATACCAGGGAATTTGCATATTCACAGTATCACTTCAAAGATTATGAGCCTGAATGGGATGGTAAAGTGCAGGGCGGCTATCATTCCAACCGTGCCGCGCCGGATGCCGAGGCTCAGGAAGTTATAATCCCAGGCCGAAAAGCACACGCCTCGAGTGATCGCTGGTGGAAGGAGGCTCATCATGAGTGAAAAAATGAACGTTGTCACGGCGAATGATGGGCGTACGCTGTACCCAGGGGCCAACGCGCTCGAAAACCGTGAATACAACATGTTCATCGGCCCGAATCATCCCGGTATCGAAGGCAATTTCGCGCTCAAGCTGACACTTGAAGGCGACACGATTGTCCAAGCGCGCACGGACGCCGGCTATCTCCATCGAGGCTTCGAAAAGCTCATGGAACAGCGTCTCTTCATGCAGAATGTTGCGATTGTTCCCCGTATCTGTGTCCCCGATCCTGATCCCAATGAAGAAAATTACGCCCGTGCCATCGAGGCTATTGCGCATATCGAAGTGCCGCGCCGTGCGCAGTTTATCCGGGTCATGGTGTTGGAGCTTTCGAGAATCGCAAGCCACCTCTTTGCATTTGGCGGCTTTGCCGGCACGCTTGGCCTCTATACCTTGCCGAACTGGACCATTTCTGACCGCGACAGAATCATGGAGCTCTTCGAAGCGCTGACTGGAGCGCGTGTTTACCATATCTTTATTATCCCGGGTGGCGTTCGCCGCGATTTGCCCGAAGGCTTCGCCCAGCGGGTAAAAGATACGCTGCTTTATATCGAATCAAAATTGCCGGAATACGACAATCTTTTGTTTGAAAACAGCATCATTCGAAAGCGCTCCAGGGGCATCGGCGTCATTGCGCCGGAGAAAGCCATGGAATGGGGGGTCACAGGCCCGAATTTGCGTGCGGCTGGTTTTGCTCATGATGTACGTATCGATGACCCATACGAAGTGTATAACGAACTCGAGTTCGATATTCCCGTTGCGCATGAAAGTGATGCGCTCGCGCGTATGCTTGTCCGCCGGAAGGAAGTCGAAGAGAGCATCCGCATNATCCGTCAGGTACTCGACAAAATGCCCGCAGGACCCGTGTGGAACAAACAGCCCAATCCGCTCAAATGGAAAGTGCCTGCGGGAGATGCCTACGTTCGTACCGAAAGCAGTAAGGGCGAGTATGCCTACTATATGGTTTCCAATGGCGATGTTCGACCATACAGAGTGCATGTCCGTGGCGCGAGCGTAACCCATGGCGTTCATGTGCTCGAGAACCTGCTCATCGGCACCAGAATAGAAGATGCCTCGCAAGTGATGTTCAGCCTCGATGCNTGCCCGCCCGAAGTCGATAGGTGAGGAGAAACCTGTATGTTCAATCCTGGTAGTATTTTAAAGCCACTGACGGCGCTGCGATACCTGGGCGAAAAACCCGATACCATAAAAGTTCCCTTCGTTGAGAGGCCCGCCGCCGACCGATACCGNGGTTTCCATATCAATGATCTCGATACATGCATTGGCTGTGGAACCTGCGCAGAAATCTGCGACAACGACGCTATCCGCATGGTTCCTGTTGAGGGCCGGGAAGCGGGGGTTGGCCGCACGCAATACCGNCCTGCGATCGACTATGGCCGCTGTTGCTGGTGTGCGCTCTGCGTCGATGTGTGCACAACCGGCAGTCTCAAGATGACACGCGAATACATTCACATTTCGCCGGACGCGAATTCCTTCTTTATTCTTCCGAATGAAAAGAGCATCCATGGCAAATCCGCGCCGAAAGAAGGCTGGACCGCGGACGAGCAGGTCAATTTCCTGGACCTGGAACGCGTTCCGATGCAAGAGCTTTCGGCCGAGGAGCGCGGTGATTCCTTTATTGAGATCGTAAAAGGCTTCAGCAAAGAAGAAGCGATCAAAGAAGCCAGCCGCTGTGTCTCCTGCGGGCTCTGTACAGCCGTATGCCCCGCAAACATGAATATTCCCGAATACATCGAAGCTATCTGGAACGATGACATCCATGAAGCTGGCCGTCAGATGTACAAAACGAATCCGCTCTCCGATGTCTGTGGACGCATCTGTACGCACAAGTGCGAAACCGCCTGCAGTATCGGCAACCGCGGCAAGCCCTTGAGTATTCGGTGGCTCAAGCGGTATGCGATGGACGCTATCCCGCAGGAACAATATCTGAGCCTTGTCGACCAGAATATTGTCAAGCAAGGCGGCAAAAAGATTGCGATTGTCGGTTCTGGCCCATCCGGCTTGAGCGCTTCGTATTATCTGGCGCTCATGGGGTATGAGGTGACCGTGTTCGAAGCATATCCCAAAGCGGGCGGCATGATGCGCTATGGCATTCCTTCGTATAGACTGCCCGATGCTGTGCTCGACAAAGATATCGGTTTGATTACGTCATTGGGCGTTACGATCAAAACGAACACACGCGTCGGTAAAGATGTTCAATTTGAGGATCTGCACCAGCAGTTCGATGCGGTATTGATCGCGACGGGCTTCCATGAGGGAAGAAGCACCAAAGTACCTGGGACGGATCATCCGATGGTGTTTCAGGCAATCGACTTACTCTCACGGATTCGACGCGGCGTCGAGTTCCCGGTTGAAAAAGAGATCGTCGTCATCGGCGGCGGCAATGTCGCAATGGACATTGCTCGAAGCCTTGCCCGTTTGCAGAAACAGAAATACGGCGAAGTGCGCCTCATTGTTACAAGCCTCGAAACCCGCGACATTATGCCCGCGGACAAAGAGGAAATCGAAGAGGCCGAAGAAGAGGGCATCGTGTTTCACCCCGGGCGCGGGCCGGAAGAAATCCTTATCGAAAACGGCACCATTGTCGGCCTCAAGACAAGCCGATGCACCCGTGTCTTCGATGAACAGAAGCGCTTCAACCCGGCATTCGACAAGAACGATATCGAAATCTACAAAGGCAACATGGTGGTCGAGGCGATCGGGCAGGGTCCGAATATGAGCTATCTCGGCGATTATGCAACGAAGCTTGAGTACGACGGCCGGCGCATCAAGGTGACACCGTATTACCAGAGCAGCCTGGGCTGGCTCTTTGTCGCGGGCGATATCATCAAGGGCCCGGATGTCATCAACGGAATTGCAGTCGGACACAAAGCCGCAATCGGCATCGATGAATATCTGGCACAAACGCCGGATGACCATATCACCACAATCGATGATTGCATCAAAATTGCGCGCGAATACGAGCAGCAGGAAATTCGCCAGCTCGATGCTCTTGTGAAAAGCGCAGATCTGCAGGAAGCACAGCCTCGCGATAGTGCGGCCGCGCTTGGCCCCATGCTCCAGGAGCTTTTAGACCAGCATAACCGGAATCTGGCGCAGCTGCAGATGTTGCTCGGTAATGAAAACTTCCGTATCCACATGCGCCAGGAAATCAAGCGAGAGATGCGGGCACGCGATTTCTCACGCTACGCGAACTTGACTCCACTCCCTGGGACACCTGGTGGCGCGCCTTTCTCTGAAGCGGATCTCGCTGCCGTGCTTTCTCTGCGTGAACAGAAGGGCTTTGAGCTGTATAACGACATATTCTATCTGTCGGGGCACAAGGAATTCGAGTTCATTATCGAATCGCTCCGCGAAGCTCAGCGAAAAGCTGCGGAAAAGGTACAAACGCTGTAATTTAGCCGGCAATATTGTCCAGAAATGAACACCCGATGAGCGCGGCGAGCGCCTTGCCGGCTTGTGCGAGACGAACGCCGCGGCGGGCGGGAGTCATATCGAGCAGGTAATGCTCTTCATTTTTGGTGATAAGGAGCAGTGCGATATAGAGTTTTTTGCGGCGGACAAAATCGAAACCGCCTTTGAATCCATCGCGGGGGCCTTTGCCCTGCATGGATTCGAACGCATCGCGATTCGAGCGCTCTTCTTCCTTGCTGCCTGGTACTGTTCCCTTCGAGAATGCGGCGAGTTGGATATAGCCGATTTCCTCAAAGGTGAGCCGAGTTTTTTTGAGCATGGGATAAAAACCGACAAGCCCGCTGACGGTTTTCGTATTCACGTCGAAAAGCCAGTCCTCTTTGTAAATAACGCCTAGAAGGAGCAGGAATACTGCGATCCAGCCGATTGGACCCGCGTGGAATTCCTCGAGCACAATTGCTGCTCCAAGAAGAATCAGCATGCCTCCCATTGCGAGCCGGAAGGAAAGCGAAATTCCGTAGAAAAGCGATCCATCCTTGCGTGCAACAAGCTTGAGGGGGATTTCCATGGCTATTCCTTGGGAGGGCTGGAGTCGGTCTGTACGTTGTGATCGGCTTCGGTATCGGCAGAAAGAGATGCGAGCTTGTCGAGCAATTGTCTGAATGGAGAGCCTGGTTTTTTGAGCTCGCGCGAACCGCGGGTTATCTTGCACAGGGAAAGATTGAAATGCTCGGCGATTTTGCGCTGGGGAATGCCCTTTGCAAGCTCTTTGACAAGCGCCCAACGCTTGGCCATTTCATCGGCCTCGGCGGCGGTGAACAGCGAATAAAAGAAGTCTTCGATGAGGGCGGCATCGGCGCCTTCGAGCGCCCTGGCCATTTCTGCGATGCTTTCGCGCATCAATTCGGGATTACGGGACATAGCATTTCAGTATAGCACGAAAAAATGGTCTGGTCAAAAAGAAAGGCGCACAGCATGAATGGGCGCGCCGGATGAACCTGAGCGCGCCTCTATTGAACTCGTTTGAATGTAATTGCACTACCTGAATTTGTCTTAGACTCTCCTGATCTCAGCGCACTGGAGCCTGTAGGTTGCGCTCGAATGCCCGCTCCATCGCCTCGATGAGCGGCAGGCGCTTGCCGGCCAGGAAGCGCACCATGGCGCCACCGCCCGTGCACAC
>JGI24721J26819_10002024_pt1 | contig 22528 bp, 21 predicted proteins | sample YelNatPaOPGAMG01_FD_26819 | JGI IMG/M metagenome (IMG submission 26819) | reverse complement strand
CTAAGGAGCCTTACCAATTATATATGATTTCATAAACAGGAGGCAGGTACTGCTATTTTCTCAACCTCTCCCAGGTGATCACGATCTTTGTCCCCACAGTAACCCATTCGTAGAGGAGCTTGGCCTGCTCAGGTATTAGCCCCACGCATCCATGACTTCCGGTGAGAGAAGGATCGTTTCCGAAATACCTTTCGGGTTTCCAGAAGAGCACCCAGGGAACATCGGGAACGTAATATTCTTCAACTCCTAGGCCTCCTCTCATATCCACTGTTTCCACCTTTTCTAGGACATGGAAAGTCCCGGAAGGAGTGGGCCACCCTTGTTTCCCGGTGAGGGTGGGGAATTCATAGACTATCCTGGCACCCTCCAGGGCATAAAGGCGCTGTTCAGAAAGGGAAATATAGATGCCTGCCCTCGGGAAAGGGGCTCCTCGGGAAAAACTCGTTTGCTATCAACTACACCGTAGGCCAGGCAGGAAATGATTTCCTGGAAAGCCCAGTGGTTGGAAGGGACATCCTCAAAGGGAGAGGTGGAAGTGGCGGTGATCAGAGTGTCCTCCCAACCCTTGGATCTGGCGATTAAGGTCAGGGCTTCTGCTGCGGTGACGTTGGCCTCTGGCCTGAAGGTTCCATCAGGGAAGCCCTGAAAGAGGAAAAAGGGCTTAATCCCCAGTTCCCTACCCTTTTCGATAAAGGGAAAGGCCCAGTGGTCTGGAGGAACATCCCTGAAACTGGATGAGGTTGGAGTGAGAGAGGAACCTCCCAGAGAGAGGACCAGGAGTTTGGCAAATTCCGCTCTTGTTAAGAATTCGTCTGGACGAAAGGTCCCGTCTGGGAATCCACTGATCAATCCTCGCACCCAGAGGTGCCTGATGGCTTGCTCAGCGGGGTGGCCTACGATGTCCGGGAAAGGAAGAGTGATGGAGGCGGGAGTTTCCGAAACGGAGGGGGTGGGGGAGGCTGGAGCTTTCATCGGCGCGGGAGTACTGGAAGCAGCGGCCAAAGACGTAGGAGTAAACATGGATGTAGAAGCGGAAATCGTGGGAGTATTTGCTCCGGAAAGGGAAAGAGGGGCAAACAACGCCCAGAAGAAAGGTAAAATTAACCATATTTTCCCGAACGATGTTCCTTTCATCTTTTACCCCTTAAAGGCAGAACCTCCTTTACTTTCCTGGAGGGAAAGGAAGTTAGACTTTTGCCCTCTGGCTCAGCTTAAGAAGTAGCTCTACAGCCTCTTCGAACTGTTTCTCCTTTTTTTCCGGGCAAATGATCAAGATTTCCTTGGGCTTTTCCCCTCCCAGGGAAATGATTAAGTTTCCAAACTTGTCCAGGGTTGCATTTTCAATTTCCGAAAAGGGGTAAAAGAAAAAGCTCTTTCCTGAGCGGTGAACCAAGCGGGAATCCGTGATGATGAAGGTGTCTTCTACCGCATTGAGAAGAACAAGAATTTTCTCTAAAGGATCGAGCTGTGATTCCAGATCCTCGCTTTTGACCATCGCGGGCTTCTCTCTTAACCCCTCCAGAGAATCCAGGAGTCTGTTTACTCCGCTCTCTACNTCAGTGCCACAAGACGGGCAAATTTTAACCTCCAAATCAAACTTTTCCGGGCAGTCCAGGTTGGGACAATACTGCCAGGCCTTGCGGTGACATGAGGGGCAAAAGGGGTCGCTACGGGAGATTTTAGCGCCACAATGAGGGCATACCAGGCGCTCCACTTTTGTGAAGTGAGTTCCGTCTTGCGAAATTTTGAANTCTACTCCGCAATAGGGGCAGATGGTTATCCCTTCTTTCAAAGGGGCACCGCAAGAAGGGCACTTCAACGCTCCGCAGGTGGGACAACGTTCAATTTTATCCATTTCATCCTCCATTCAATTTAAATAGGGTCAAATTTGGGCTTTCCTCCAGAATAGGAAAAAGCTCCTTGAGCTCTGGAACTTTTATCTTACCTTCTCTGGTCGTGACTGCCAAGAACTGTGCTCCTTTCTCTTTTAACTTTTCCACCTCATCCCGGTTGAGCTCTGAGAGAATGCGGAATCCCTTTCTTTCGCTGTAAAATAGATAGACAGGGTTGGATTGGTCAATGGCAATCAANGAGCCCTCAGGAGTCAATTTGCAGATGGTTTTTCCCACTTCCAGGGGACGGGGGTCGATGTTCCAGAATTTTCCAGTTTGCGAGAGGCCCTCTATCAGGATCATTATTCCTGCCAGGATCAGGAATCCGAAAGCTATGTTTTTTAACTCGTAGCTCCGGATTTTGATCTCAGAGAATTTCCCCCAAAACCATCCCAGAGAGAGGGAGAAGGGAGGAACAAGCATCAACTGGTAGTAATCATGCTGGTACAAAACAGGGATTGTGGAGAATGCGAAGAAAACGATCAGAGATATTGTCCAGAAAAAGAGGAATCTAGTTTTTCTGAAGAAAGGGGACAGGGCGAGAGAGATCAAAAACAAGAAAAGCCCTGTCCAGGTCAGCACCCTGTCTCCCAGACGGGAAAAGAGGAATTTCCAGAACTCCATAGAGAAAAGGGTTTGGGTAAAATTGGGGAGCATGTGCAGGGTGAGGAGGGAGGTGAGGAACTTGGATTCTGCTAAGGAATGGGAGAGCCAGAAATACACTGAGGCGGGAACTAAAGCCGCAAACGCCATCAACCATACTTTCCAGTCCAGAAATCCTTTCAGACCTTTTTCCTCCCAACAAAGAAAAAGAAATAAAAGTCCCAGAAACAAGAAACTGGGTTTAGAAAGAATGGAAAGAAGGATAAAGACCGTGCTCATGATCCATAGTTTCCAGCTTCCCTTTTTCAGGTACAGGCTGAAGAAGTAAAGGCTTCCTAAGCTCATCCCCAGGAGAACTGGCTCAGGGAGCACTGCGCGATCGTAAAAGATGTTAAAAGGCAGAAGGGCATAAATAAAGCCCGCAATAAAAGCCGCTCTTGCCCCTAACTTCAACTCTGCCAGAAGCACGAGAAAAATCAGGCTCATTAAGGAAAAAAGCAGAGCCATGCCCCGGGCAATGGGGATTGAAATTCCGAAAAGCTTAAAAAAGGGGAAAACAAGAAGGGGTAGGAGGGGGAATTCCAGCTCAGCATAATTAGGGGGAGGCCCGTCATAATCCAACTGCGGAAATAGAGAGAAGTGGTCTTCGAGGTTTNTAGCCATGGATGCGGTGTCCGCTTGTCTCCAGGAAGCTTGTTCGCTTAAGGGGTTTCCAATTCCGTAAAGCCTTAAAGTCAGAAAAAGAGCTATCAAGATAATCCACAGGTATTTTTGCACGGGAAAATTTTAACCCATTTTTGAGCTCCTTGCTTATGGCTTTGCCCTATTAGTATCCTTGGGAATTTTGGATGCTTTCCCTGTGTTGCATCCTCCGAACCTCTCGAAAAAGTCTTGACAAGGGGCTCTTTCTTTCTTTTACTCAATCCATGCTCAAAAATGGATGGTTGGTAATTCCTTGCTATAANGAGGCGGGAAACGTGCTCCGCTTGATTAAAGCGCTTGAAGAAAAAATCCAGGAGCTTGCCTGGGATTTCCAGATACTTTTGATTAACGATGGGAGCACTGACTCCACCTCAGAGGAAATTCAGGAAGCCGAAAGGATTTATTNTAACGTGAAACACATCGACCACCTCTGCAACCTGGGCTACGCTCAGGCCATGAGAACGGCTTTTAATTTTCTGAGGGAAACGGAGGCCGAATTTGCTATTGTGATGGACGCTGATTTGACCCACGATCCTCGTTATCTCCCTCTCTTTTTGCAGGCCTTCCAGGAAGGCCATGATTTGGTCATTGGCTCCAGATATGTGGAAAAGGGGAAGATGGAAGGGGTTCCTCTTTGGCGCCAGCTTTTAAGCTGGGCGGGAAACCTTTTTGGAAGGATGATGGGTATTCCCGTAAGAGACGCCACCTCCGGTTATCGAGGTTTTTCCCGGAAGGCCTTTTCTCTCGTTGTGCAATCTCAAGAGAAGGACTTCTCCATTCAGCTGGAAGAAATCCTTTTGGCCAAAAGGGCAGGTTTGAAGTTCAAGGAAATACCTATTACCTTGGGTGTAAGGGAAGTAGGAGAATCCAAGTTCCGTTATTCCCTGAAGCTGTTTATCCGCTACGCTGAATTACTGTTTAAAAATATTTTCCCTCCAAAAAGCTATTCCTGAATTTGGGAGAAGAGAAAAACTTTTAAGACTTCCAATAAGCTGAAGTTCAGGAAACTGATCGCTGCAATTAGCCCCCAGTCTATAAGATCAAGGGGGACGGTGCCGAAGGCTTTAGAAACCCCTGGGGTGTAAATAATTAGAACCTGGAGCAAAATAGAGGAAAGAACAGCCCAGAACAGGTACTTGTTCGTAGCCAGACCAGATTTCCAGCCTGGAAGCTTATCCGATCGGGAATAAAAACTGAAGAGAAGCTCCAGAATGACTATGGTGGTAAAAGCCATAGTTTCCCCTTCAGCGACCGAATTTCTCAGGCCAAAAATGAAAGCGCCTATTGTAGAGAGAGCCATCAAAATGGCTGAAATTCCCAACTTCCAGAGAACCCTTTTGGTGAAAATCCCCGTTTTTTTGCTCCGGGGTTTCTGATTCATTATTCCCTCTTCTGGTGGATCTACTCCCAGAGCGAGAGCGGGCAGCCCATCGGTCACTAGGTTCATCCACAGAATCTGCGCCGGGGTGAGGATAGGTTCTCTGGCTGGAAAAAGGAGAAAGCCTAAGAAAACTGCCAATACTTCCGCCAAGTTGCAGGAGAGGAGAAAGGAGACGAACTTCTTGATGTTGGTGAAGATTGTGCGTCCTTCTTCCACGGCCTTGACGATGGTGGCGAAGTTATCATCAGTTAGAACCATATCCGCGGATTCCTTGCTCACGTCAGTCCCCGTAATTCCCATTGCCACTCCGATGTTAGCCTGTTTTAAGGCTGGGGCATCATTGATTCCGTCTCCGGTCATAGCCACCACATGCCCCATGCTCTGGTAGGCGGTAAGAATCCTAACTTTGTCTTCTGGCAAGACCCGGGCATAGATGGAAAGGCTAGGCGCCTTCTGGAGCAATTCTTGATCGGAAAGGCGGGAAAGTTCCTCTCCGGTAATGGCTTCATCCTCTTTCTGGATTAAGCCCAAATCCGAGCCTATGGCTACAGCGGTCAGAAGATGGTCTCCCGTGATCATTACCGGCTTGATTCCTGCTTTTCGGCAGGTAGCGATAGCTTCTCGAACTTCCTCTCGTGGAGCATCCCTCATCCCCACNAGACCCAGGAAAATCAGGTTCCTTTCCAGGTCCTCATTTTCTTTCCAGGGCTTGTAGGCGATTCCTAAAACCCTTAAGCCCTCTCGGGCCATTCTTTCGTTTTTCTTCAAAATGATCCTTTTTCCTTCCTGGTTTAGGGGTTCCACCTCTTTTCCCCGCTGAAGGCGATTACAAAAGTGAACCAGNACATCGGCTGCTCCCTTGGAAAAGACCAGGCGCTCTCCATCTTTTTCGTAGACTGTGGTCATCATTTTTCTTTCTGAGGTAAAGGGAATTTCTTGTACCCTGTGATATTCAGAGAGGAGTTTCTCTTTGTTCAATCCCATTTTGCTTGCCAGGACTACCAGAGCCCCTTCTGTAGGATCTCCCCGGATTTCCCACTTTTCTCTTTCCTGAACCAAATGGGCGTCTGTGTTTAAGGCGCCGGCAATGAGCAGCATTTTGAGGTCGAGAGGCAGGTCCTTCAGGTCTCCCTCTTTTCCTATGACTTTTCCTATGGGCTGGTAACCGCGCCCCGTGACTTTGAATTCTTCCTGAGCAGTGACAATAAATTCCGCGGTCATTTCGTTTAAAGTCATGGTNCCGGTTTTATCGGAGCAAATGATAGAAGTGGAACCCAAAGTCTCCACGGCTGGGAGGTGGCGAATGATCGCTCCCCTTTTAGCCATCCTCTGGGTTCCCAGAGCGAGAACGATGGTAACTACTGCNGGCAACCCTTCCGGGATAGCGGCCACAGCCAAGCTAATGGAGAGAAGAAGCATGAAGAGCGGAGAAGCTCCCCGGAGAATTCCTACAAGGAAAACGAGGAGACAGATTCCTAAGACCATAAAGGCCAGGAGCTTTCCCACCTGGTCCAGATTTTTCTGCAGGGGCGTAGACTCCTTTTCCGTTTCTTCTAATAACCTAGCGATTTTTCCAATTTCGGTGGCCATTCCCGTACTCACTACCACCGCTTGTCCTCTTCCATANGTCACCGTTGTGCCCGCAAAGACCATATTTTTCCTTTCCCCTAAAGGGGTTTCTTCTTCTAAGGTACAAGCTAATTTTTCTACAGGGAGAGATTCTCCTGTAAGGGGGGACTCGTCCGTNATCAGGTTAAAGGAGGAAATAATTCGGGCATCTGCTGGGACACGGTTTCCTGAGTTCAAAACTATGATGTCCCCGGGGACGATCTCTGAGCTCTTGACTTCCCTGATTTGTCCTTCCCGAATCACCTGGCACCGGGGGACAGCCATTTTTTTCAGNGTTCTTAAAGCCTGTTCCGCCCTTTCTTCCTGAACCAGCCCCAGAATGGCGTTCAGTAAAACAATGGCCGAGATAACAAGGGCATCCAGTACCTCGCTTAAAAGCCCAGAAATTAGAATAGCTGCCAGGAGGACTATGATCAAAGGACTTTTGAACTGGTCCAGAAATCTGGCCCAAAGCGGTGTTTTTTTCTTCTCCTTAAGCTCGTTGGGTCCGTAACTTTCTAGCCTTTTTCTGACCTCTTCCTCCGTCAAGCCGGATGGAGACGAGGAAAGAAGTTGGAAAACATCCTCTTCTTTTAAAGCATGCCAGTGAGTCATGGCAATCCCCCTATATTTAAGAGCAGAATGGGGTTAACAGGGATCTTGCCAATGCGGGCTTCCCAATGCAGGTGAGGACCAGTGACTGCTCCTGTTGCTCCCACTAAGCCGATCAATTGGCCTTTTTCCACATTTTCCCCGGCCTGAACCTGAAAGGCGCTCAGGTGATAATACAGTGTAAAGAGTCCCGAGCCATGATCGATGATGACGGTATTTCCTCGAGAATAGAGTTTTTTTGTCAGGACTACCTTTCCGCTTCCCGCAGCTCGAACCTCCGTTCCTTCTTTTCCCTGAAGGTCCACTCCCCAGTGGTAGTCAGTTCCCCATCCGGGATATACGCGCTCTGAAGCGAAAGCTGAGAGGATGGGAGCCTCCAAGGGTAATTCAAAGGGCAAATCAGGCGTCTGCTCACTGGATGCAGAAAGTGCAGCATAGAGTTCCTCCCTTTCCTCCTCTAAGAGCTCGGGGGAAAGGAGCTCCAGGCTTTCCTGGGATAAAACGATCGTCTCGCGAGGCACAGCATATGAAGTTACCAGAACTTTTAACCTCAAAGAGAGGGAAGGTTGCGATAGGGCGACCAGAGAGACCTCCTTTAACCCGGTTTCTTCATCAATAGGAATGGGGATAAAAGTTAACCCTTTTTCTCCCATTTTCACTTCCTGGTTTTCGAAGAAGAGCTTAAAGGAAATACCCTGGGGATAGCTGAAACTCACTTTTAAAAACCCTCCCCGGGGAATCCGGTAGGGCTGGCAGGCCAAATTTACTTGACCATAGGAAGTTTGCTGGGAGACGCTCACCTTTTCCAGCTGCAGAATGCGGCAGAGAAGGACCGCTAATTCTGCTCTGGTCATTGGCTCTTCCGGGTGAAAATAGCCGTCTTCTTTTCCCAAGATAATCCCTGATTGATGCAAGACTTCTACAGAAAGGAAGAAAGGATGATCCTGAGGGACGTCGGGAAAGCTAGGATCGGAAAAAATCTCCATTTTAGGATAGAAGGCTCTTCTCAGCAATTCAGCCACCTCTCCTCTTGAAGGCTTCTTATCTGGTTCAAAATAATCCCAGGGAAGGAGACCTTCCTTAGATAAGGCCGAATAAAAAGGGAAAGCCCAACTATTTCCCTAGGGATGGCCCCACTTTTATCCCCTTCGCCAGAGCCACAATTTTGCAGGCTTCCCCCATATTGATTTCTCTATCAGGATAAAAAAGTCCCTCCGGGTATCCGGAAATAATTCCCGAAGACGCAAGGGCCAAAACCTCTTCCTCTGCCCAGTGACCTTGGAGATCAGGAAAATAAGGGGTGTTCCCTAAAACTTTCGCACATCCTCCACCAGGAAGCCCCTGCTCCAGGAAAAAAATGAGGCAGCTCATTAAAACCCAAAAGGACTTCTTCATTTGTTTTAATGTTACTATAAATTCCCCCAGCAAATCTTCAAGGTGATTCTTTTAGCTCAGAAATGCCATATTTCCTCAAAGAATGTATAATTCGAAAAAAATGGTAAAGCTGAAGCTATTTAACACTTACTCTCGGAGGAAGGAGAACTTCGTTCCCTTAAAAGCGGGCGAGGTGCGAATGTATACCTGTGGCCCAACGGTCTACGACTTCGTGCACATTGGAAACTTGCGCACCTTCGTCTTCGAGGATCTTCTGCGCCGCTCTCTGGAGTTTGTGGGTTACAAAGTGATTCAGGTGATGAACCTGACCGATGTGGAGGACAAAATTATCAGGGCTTCCCGGGAAAGAGGGGTCTCCATCTTTGAGTACACTGAACCCTACATCAGAGCCTTTTTTGAGGATATCCAAAGCTTGAACATTGAGCCTGCTGAGTATTACCCGAAAGCCACAGAGCACATCCCCCAGATGATCACTCTGATTGAAAAACTTTTGGAAAAGGGTTTTGCCTACAGACTGGGAGATTCGGTTTATTTCGACATTTCCAAATTTCCCAAATACGGAAGGCTTTCCCGAATTAAAACCGGGAACAGGGCTTTCTCTCGTTTGGATGCGGATGAATACGAAAAGCTGGAAGTAGGAGACTTCGTGCTTTGGAAGGGGAAAAAGGAGGGAGAACCTTCCTGGGAAAGTCCCTTTGGTCCCGGTCGTCCTGGTTGGCACATTGAATGCTCTGCCATGTCCATGCACTACCTCGGACCGACCTTGGACATCCATACCGGCGGCATTGATAACATGTTCCCTCATCACGAAAACGAGATTGCTCAAAGCGAAGCAGCTACTGGACAGACCTTTGTGCGCTACTGGCTGCACGCTCAGCACCTGTTGGTCAATGGAGAGAGAATGGCCAAATCCAAAGGCAATTTTTACACCTTGAGGGACTTGAGGAAAATGGGCTATCCCTATAAAGCCATTCGTTTGCTCCTACTTTCTACTCATTATCGCAATCCCTTGAACTTCACCTTTGAAGCTTTGAAACAAGCGGAAAAAAACCTGGACCGCATGCTCGATTTTTATCATCGCCTCAAAGAGTATCAGGGCGGAGAAGGAGCATCCGAAACTCAGATAGAGGGCTTAATTGCCCGTAAGAAAGATGAATTTTCCCAGGCCTTGGCGGATGATCTGAATATCTCCGGCGCCATTTCCGCTGTTTTTTCCCTGATGCACGAAATAAATCCCCTGCTCGTCAAAGGAACTTTGAGCAAAGATGAAGCCAATTCTGTTTTAAAAGTCATGGAGGAATTTGATCGGGTCCTAGGGATTTTGGAGGAGAAAGAAAACCTCGAGGACTGGGTAATGTCTTTGATCAAGGAAAGGGAAAAAGCCCGGGGAAAAAAGGGACTTTGCCACAGCAGACCGTATCAGAACGGAACTATTAGAGAGAGGCATTATCCTGGAAGATACTCCTCAAGGAACCCGCTGGCGCAAGAAATCCTCAGAAAGCTGAAGAGCTTCAATGGCGGATGGGGTAGGATTCGAACCCACGGGGCTTTTAGCCCACCGCATTTCAAGTGCGGCGCCTTAAACCACTCGGCCACCCATCCACCTATTTAATTTTATCCACTCCCATGTAAGGGATCAAAACCTCAGGAATTTTTAAGGAACCATCTTTTTCTTGATAGTTTTCGAGGATGCTGGCAAAGGTCCTTGCTAGAGCTATTCCTGAGCCGTTGAGAGTATGAACGAATTCCAGTTTTCCGCTTTCCTTTTCCCTATATCTAATATTCAGCCGCCTTGACTGAAAATCCGTGCAATTGCTGCAAGAGGATACTTCCAGCCATTTGCCTGTCCCCGGCGAAAAAACATTGATGTCGTAGGCCTTGGCGGCGGTAAAGCCCACTTCAGAAGAGCAGAGTTCCACAATCTCGTAGGGAAGACCCAACCCTTTTACCACTTCCTCGGCGTTTTCTACCATTTTTTCCAGCTCCTCGTAAGATTGTTCCGGTTTGGTGAGCTTTACCAATTCTACTTTGTTGAACTGATGTACTCTCAGAAGCCCTCTTGTGTCTTTCCCCGCTGCTCCCGCTTCTTTGCGAAAACAGGCAGTATAGGCCACATAGTAAATGGGCAACTGGTCTTCTGCTAAGATTTCTTCGGCGTGAATAGCTGTCACTGGAACCTCTGCTGTCGGATTCAGGTAGAGCTCAGCATTTTCAAAACGGTACATTTGATCCTCGAAGTCTGGAAGTTTGCCTGTGCCATACGCTGCCTCTCGGTTAACGACATAAGGGGGCCAGAGCTCTAGGTAGCCATGTTTCTCCCGATGCAGGTCCAGCATCCAGTTGAGCAGAGCCCTTTCTAATTTAGCTCCCCAACCTGTGTAGAGGATGAAACCGCTCCCAGAAATCTTGGTTCCTCTTTCGAAATCGATCAATTTAAGGCGGGAAGCGATTTCCCAGTGAGGAAGAGGAGTGAAATCAAACTCTCTTAGCTTTCCTCCTTTTCTTACGACTTTGTTGTCCTTCTCCTCTCTTCCCAAGGGAACTGAAGGGTGAAGGATATTGGGAATCTTTTCCAGCAGTTTAGTAATCTGTTCCTTCGTTTCCTTAATGGGGACATTCATGGCTTTCACTTTATCCGAAAGACCCTGAACTTCCTGAAGGAGGAGGGAAGCATCCTGACCCTTTCTCTTCCTCTCCCCAATTTCCTCGGAGCGTCGATTCAATTCTGCCTGTAATTTTCCTTGTTCTGAGACCAGTGTCCTCCATTCCTGATCGAGCTTGAGAATCTCGTCAACTATCTGGGGATCCCGCCCCCTTTTCTGGAGAGCGTTCCTGACTAAATCTGGATCTTGTCTTAAAAGCTTGATGTCTATCATTTTTCTCCTCAAAAACTGAAATCGAATCCATTATACTAATGATAAAGTTGTGATTAATGGTAGTCTATTGAGGCAAATTATACACCATGGAGCTCTTTGAATTCGATAAAAAAGAGACAGCGGGTGAGGGTTCCCTTTCCTTGCGCATGAGACCCCGTTCCTTAGAGGAATTTGTGGNTCAGGAACACATTGTAGGCCAAGGAAAAATCCTTCGGCAGGCTATTGAAAGCGATAACCTTTTTTCCTGCATCCTCTGGGGTCCTCCCGGTTGTGGAAAATCCTCTCTGGCTTACATCATTTCCCGGAAAACTCAAGCCAACTTCGTTCAAATCTCAGCTGTAACAGCTGGGCTCTCCGAGCTTAAGGCTATAGTCAAGGAAGCAGAGAGAAGGAAACGGCTTTTTAAACAGAAGACTATTCTTTTCATTGATGAAATTCACCGTTTCAATAAAGCACAGCAGGATGCTTTGCTTCCCTTTGTAGAGGATGGCACGGTTATTCTGGTTGGAGCGACTACAGAGAACCCTTTTTTTGAGGTTATTTCTCCCTTGGTTTCCCGTTCCCGGGTTTTTGAGCTCAAGCCCTTAAGCGAGGAAGAGGTTGAGAGAATAATCCGGGAAGCGTTAAGGGACAAAGAGAGGGGTCTGGGAAATTATCCCGTGCGTCTTCCCGAGGAAGGGATGAAGTTTTTGGCTACTGTCTCCAACGGCGATGCTCGTGTGGCCCTCAACGCCCTGGAATGGGCCTTCCGGATTAAATTTGCCCAGTCCCCGAATGAGGTCGTCCTGGATACCGACCTGCTTCAGGATGCCTTGCAAAAGAGGGCCGTCACCTACGATAAGGATGCTGACGGCCATTTCGATACCATCTCTGCTTTTATAAAAAGCATGCGTGGCTCTGATCCAGATGCCGCACTTTTCTGGTTAGCCAAGATGCTTTACGCCGGGGAGGATCCCAAGTTCATCGCCCGTCGCATCATGATCTGTGCTAGCGAGGATGTGGGAAATGCTGACCCTCAGGCTATAGTTATCGCTACTGCTTGTGCCCAAGCAGTTCAATTTATTGGGATGCCGGAGGCCATGATTCCCTTAGCTCAAGCCGCCCTTTATGTAGCGTGCGCTCCTAAGAGCAACTCCGCCTATTCGGGTATAGCTGAAGCCATGAAGGATGTGGANGAAGGAAAATCGGTCTCGGTTCCCGCTCACCTCAAAGATGCCAACTACCCTCAGGCTAAAAGGATAGGACATGGAAAGGATTATCAGTACGCTCATGAGTTTGAAGGGCACTTTGTTCTCCAGCAGTACTTGCCAGATGAGTTGAAAATGAGGCAATATTATTATCCGTCAGACGAAGGTATGGAAAAACTTATAAAGGAAAGGTTGAGCAAGCTTTGGGGAAAATTGAAAAAATACAATCTTTAGCTATCCTGGCCCTGATTGTTCTGATTTTGGTTCCCCTGGAACCCCCTAAAATTCTGGCAAGTGGGGTAAATTTTGTGCCTGCTTCGAGCTCTTTTCAGTGGTTTCCTGCAGTTTCCGGGAGCAAGATAGTCTGGGTAGATAACCGAGCAGGGAACCTTGACATTTATCTTTACGATATAGAAACCAAGCAAGAGATTCCCATTTGCACCAATCCCCAAGACCAGTACATGCCCAAGATTTATGGAAATAAAATTGTCTGGATGGATAAGAGAGCGATGTCCGGAAAAGAGGAAAAATGGGATATCTACATGTTCGACTTAGACTTGGGTCAGGAAGTCCCTATATGTACCAGCCCTGGCTCTCACAAATCCCCTTCTATCTGGAAGGATTATATCGTCTGGCAGGATGAAAGGAACGGAAATGCCGATATCTACCTCTACGATTTGAAAACAAAAAAGGAGCGCCCTATCTGTTTGGCTCCAGGAAATCAGATGTATCCCTCCATCGATGGAGATCGCATCGTTTGGCTGGATGGGCGAGAGAATTTCAATTTCACTGACATCTATATGTACGACCTCACCTTGGAAAAGGAAATTCCCGTCTGGCTGCACAATCCCAATAAACCTGAAGCAGCAGGGGTTCCAGATATCTTTGGGGATAAAATCGTCTGGAGCTTGAACCACGATGATGGAAGCGCTTCTCTCATGATGTATACAATCCCTACCGGACAGACCTCGGTGCTTGTTCGAGAAGACGGCTCAAAGAGNAATCCCAGCTGCATTTATTGGCCNAAAATATATGGAAATTGGGTAGCTTACACGCTTTATAAGAACGGTATTCGCCAAATCAACGTTTTCGACCTCAACACAGGACAAATCATTGTCCCTTCCAACTCAGTAACCGGACAGGATGCCCCTGCTCTTTGGGGAAACCTGCTTGTTTGGCAGGACAAGGTAGGGACCCTGGAGCGCATCGCCTGGACAGAGCTGAATCCTTCTTCTAAGAAGGAGCCGTTCTTTGACATTGCGGAACACTGGAGTTGTCCATGGGTGAAGGCGCTTTTTAAGGATGGTATCGTTAAGGGCTTCGATGACGGTACCTTTCGTCCGGATTCCTTTCTAACCAGGGCTCAGTTCGCTGAATTATTGAGCGCTGCCTTTACTCCTCAGGAGGAAAGGGAGAGTTCCTTTTCCGATGTAAGTCCTGATGCCTGGTATACCAAGGCCGTGGAAACCTGCGCTTCTTCGGGATGGATGATAGGCTTTGACGATGGTCTCTTTCATCCGGAGGAATATCTAACTAAAGCCCAGGCTCTGGTCGCTCTATCTCGAGCAGCGAAATTAGAGCTGAAGGATGGCTCCTTGCCCTTTTCCGATACCCAGGGCCATTGGTCTGAGCCTTTTCTTAAATCTTTCTTTTTAAGCGATCCTCCTCTTTTGGAGTCGCGCCTTTATCCTTACTTTGCTCCCCAGGGTAAATTTGAGCCCANCAAGTACATCACTAGAGGACAAGCCTCTCTCTTTTTGGCCTCGATCCTGAAACTACCCCTGAGCCCTTGAAAATAATATAATTTAAAAAAAGGAGGTATTTTATGTTCTGCCCTCAGTGCGGACAGGAAAACGAACCGGGCGCAGTTTTTTGTTCCCATTGTGGATACAGACTTCAGGCCCCTGAATTGAAACGGGAAAACAGGAATTTTTTTATTTGGGTCCTGATCGCTGTTTTGGTGGTGGCCCTGGGTACGGGTTTGTATTTTTTNATAAGCTCTTTCCTCCTCTCCCCTCCCAGCACTTCAATGAACCTCTCCCAGCTGGTGCCAGGAAACAGTGGCTTGTATTTATCTTTTACTTCTACTCAGGGTTCTCTCCTGGAATTCCTTAATTCCCTTCAGACTCCTTGGCCCCTTTCCGGGACGGAGAANCCCTTTAAGGAACTGGAATCAGACCCTCTGGCCAAAGAGCTTCTTTCCCAGATCAAGCCCAATGTGCAGCTGGCTTTGGCCTGGAATAAAGAAAATCCTGATTTCTATTTAGTGGGCGAAGTCAAAGATCAAACTCAAGCTGAGAAGTTGTTGACTCAATTTATAGACCAGTCCGAGAAGCAAGGAAAAACAGTGGAGAAAAAAACAGTGGGGAACAATTCACTTGTGGGTTTTCCCGAAGAAAAAGTCTGGTTATCTTTAAAGGATAGCTTCATCTACGCTTCCTCCTTTGAAGAGGGCCTGATTTCCCTCTTTAAGGAAAACCCTTCCTCGCTTGAGAATAGCTCCCTTTTCCGCTCCATAAAGGAACAAGTGCCTCAAAACTCTTCCCTGTTCCTTTTTGTCAACTTTTCCCAAATTCCTGATATCCCTGCGGAAGTTAGTTATTTTTACCTCTATTCCGATGAAAAGGAAGCTCATCCTCACTATAAAGGCCAGCTTGCTCTGGATTTAAAAAAGTTGCTCAGTAACCCCCCCAATAAGGAGCTAAAAGGGGTTTTTGGCGTAATATTAAATTTGGTTAGCTCGAATCCGGAAACGGAGACTCCTTTTCAAGTCACACCTTTGGATTCCGCTTTTGCTTTAACTACCTTTGGCTGGTTGGGTGACTTGCTGAACAGTGTAGGGAGCACGAGCTTCATTCCTTTCTCCTCCTTTGATCTTTCTTTTCTCAACGGAAAAATGGAACTGTTTTCTACCCCTGACGATTCTGAAGCCCAATATCCCTTTGGCCTGGCTTTTCAGCTGGACCAGTCCAGCTATTCCAAAGCTGAGCAGTTCCTCAAGCAGCTGGAACAGCTGCTTTCCCAGTCAAGTGGAGAAGGCCTTTATTTTCAGACCTTAGATATTGAGGGCATCCTCTCCCGGGAAATATCCACCCCTCAGGGGAATTTTTATTATGCTCTCACCGACCAGCATCTTTTCATGGGGACAAGCTCAAACTGCTTAACGGGATTAATCAGGAGGGAGAAGGGCCTGGAAAAAGCTTTGGCAGACGATGAACAGTTTCAGCATTATGCCTCCCTTTTGGGCAAATACCATCTTTTCCTCTACCTGAACGGAGAAGGATTACGGCAACTGGTGGATAAGTTGGGAATAACTGATGTCCCGGAAGCCCTCTTTTCTCAGGTAAAAGGCTCCTCCCTTTTGCTTTTTGAGTTTTTGCCGGATTCCGTACAATTCGAGGGCTTAGTCATTAATCCTTAAGACTTATGGGTAAGCGGCTCATTTTTATTGTCCTTGTCGCTCTCATTTCTGTATCTTTTGGTTCCATTCTTGCCCGGCTTTCCAGCGCTTCCGCTTTGGTCATTTCCTTTTACCGGGTGCTTTTGGCGTGATCTTTCTTCTTTTATGGTCCCTCCTAACTAGGGCCAAAGTGCTCATTACCCTGAGCACCAAAGAGGCCTTCCTGCTTTTTCTCTCCGGGTTAGCTTTAGCTGCCCATTTCTACTTCTGGATTACTTCCCTGAAATGGACCACCGTCTCCAGCTCTACCATCCTNGTGAGCACTCATGTTATTTTCGTGGCCTTGGGGGAGAAGTTTATTAGCAGGAGGTCCTTCCCTTTTGCCTTTCTTATAGCCTTAACGCTTACCTTAGGAGGAGTCGTGCTCATCGCCCACGCTGATTTCCAATTTTCCGGGATGGCTTTAAGAGGGGATCTCTTTGCCCTGTTAGGAGGATTAATGGCCGCCATCTATTTCTTTTCTGGGAGCATGGTGCGCGCACGGTTGCCTATTCTAACTTATGGGATTTTCGTTTACTCCGTGACCGCGGTATTGCTGGGAGCNACCATTTTAGTTTTCCTGGGGCCTGGTGAATTTGTGAATTATCCTCCTCTTGATTGGCTTTGGTTTGCGCTTTTGGCCTTGGGCCCGCAAATCATGGGCCATACTCTGCTCAATTACCTCTTAGCCTACGTAAGGCCGGCCTTTCTCACCATGTCTGTCCTCTTCGAGCCAGTAGGGGCTACGATCTGGGCTATGATTATCTTTAAAGAGTTCCCCACTCTGACCGCACTTTTGGGGGGGATACTGGTAATTTTGGGGTTAGTCATTATTCCCAGAAACGAAGCCCTTCTCGCTAAAGATCGGGCCTGAAGATTTTCCCCCCGGAAATGGTGAGAAGCACTCTGGCTTTTCCCATCTGACTTAGGGGCAAACGAAATATGTTTTCCGAAAGCAGGACTAAGTCTGCTTTTCTGCCCAGAGCGATCTCCCCCTTTGCCTTTTCCTGATACATGCTCCACGCTCCCCAGAAAGTATAAGCATCCAAGCTTGGGATAAAGTAAGGGCTTCCTGAGGGAGGAAGGGGTCCTCTTCTATAAAGGGAGTTTTCCTGGTACAGGCGGCATAAATTCCCTTGAGTGGAGATGGCTCCTCCACGGGGGCATCGGAGCCAAAAGCCACGGGAATTCCCAGGTCAAGAAGGGAACGGTATGGATAAGAATACCTGACCCTTTCTCCCCAGAGGCGACAAGCCATTTCTCTGTCGGAGATAGCATGAATGGGTTGCACAGAAGCCAGAAGCCCACTTTCCGAGAAGGTTTTCCTGTCTTGAGGTTGAATGAGCTGAACGTGCTCCACCCTGTTGCGTAGCTTGCTGTTTAAATCCCGAAACGGAAAAAAGGCCAGGGTGGAATTCCTTACTGCTGCATCTCCAATAGCGTGGACGGAAACGGCCACTTCTCTGGGTGCAAGAACCCGAATGATTTCCTCCAGTTCTCTTCTAGGAGTGACCTCTATTCCTGAATTGCTGAGACCCTCGTAAGGCTCAAGCATGAATGCGCTTTGGGAACCCAGAGCTCCATCGGCAAAGAGCTTTATTCCTCCCAACTTCACTCTCTGGGAACCGTCTCCACTTTTCAGACGGCTTTTTAAAACGGATTCCAATGATTCTCTGGGAAACCAGATGGTGAGGTCAATTTCCAAATCCAGAGCATCTAGGCGAGAAAAAAGAGAAAATGGTTCCTCCCCCTTTTCTAAAAACCAGTTAACCCCGGTAATCCCTCTTTCCAGAAGATAGCGAGTCGCTCTTTTGAGATCCGAGCCCTTGCTCTCGGGATGGGCGAACTTACCACCATAGATATCTGCAGCGTTTTCCAGAAGTATCCCTGAAGGTTCACCGTCCTCTTCTTTTAGGATTTTTCCCCCCGGAGGATCAGGTGTTTCCCTGTCGATGTGCAAGATCTGAAGAGCCAGAGAATTTAGCCAGAGGGCATGTCCATCCTTGCTCCAGAGCATGGCAGGATGCTCTTTGGTAACGGAATCCAGCGCCCTTTTTGTGGGGAAAACCTTTTTTTCCCAGTTATTTTTGTTCCATCTTCCCCCTGTAATCCAGGCGCCTTGGGGCAGTTTTTCCGCGAATTTGGCCACCTTGGAAAGGACTTCCTGCAGACTTACACAATCCCGAAGGTCTAGGTCCTCCAGGGCTTGGGCCAGAGCTTCCAGATGAAGGTGACTGTCGATGAAGCCGGGAAGCACGAGCATATTTCCACAATCCCAGCGCTCAAAACCTGGAAAATCCCGGGAGGATACCTTACCCATTTGGATGATTTTCCCCTCGGAGATCACCAAATCGGAGCGCAAAACATTTCCCCGAAAATAGTAGGGTGCGTTTTTCAGGATTAGATTCATTTCTCTTGAACTCTGTATTTATTTTTAAGGTAAAAGATAGCCGCCTCCTTGCTGTTCTCTATTTCTCCTTCGAGGACAGCTTCGGCCAATTCCTCTTTAATTTCACCTACTTGGGGCCCCGGAGCAAGGCCCAGTAAAGCCATAATTTCCTCCCCGTTAAGGGGACTCGTGACCTTTTTTATTTTTTCCTGATCCAAAGTCTCTATTCTGGAGATCAAGTGCCAGAAATTGTTTTCCAGCGTCTCAATGCCGTAGATATCGGCCTTGGCCAATCTGAGGGTACTCTTTAACCTTTCTCCCAGGCGACGGATCAGCCGGCGTACAGCGGCATCGCTCCATTGTGGAGAATACTGAGTTACGAGCATATGATGGCGAATGAGGAAACAGATCTCTTCGATCTCCTCGTTTGAGAAGCGTAACCTTCTTAAGATTTCTTCAGCCATCAAAGCTCCCTCTTCTTCATGACCATAAAAGACCAAAATTTCTCCTTTAGGTTTGATGGCCTTGATTTTTCCAAGATCGTGGAATAAAGCAGCGTACCTTTCCTTAAGGCTCTGGGTATCCTGGGCAATCCTTTCCAAGGTNTTGAGGCTGTGGGCGAAGAGGTTCTCCGCTTCAATTTTGTCCTGAGGAATCCCTTTGGCTTCTTCCAGCTCAGGAAAAATTTGAGAAAGCAGGTTAAGCTCGCTAAGAAGAGAAATTCCCCATGNAGGGCGCTGGCTGAGCATGATGAGGTCCAGCTCTCCCTTGATCCTTTCCGGTGAGACTTTCAAGTTTAAAAGTTCAGCGTGTTTTCTAATAGCCTGGGCTGCCTCTTCAGCAATGGTGAAATTGAGCTTGCAGGCAAACCTCACAGCCCTGAGCATGCGCAGGGGATCGTCCTTGAAGGTGGCATCAGGATCTAAGGGGGTTCTCAGGGTCCTTTTCTTTATGTCCTCAAGGCCTGTGCCCAGGAGGTCTAAGATCTTGCCAGTTTCTAGGTCCTGAACGAGGGTGTTAATGGTGAAATCCCTTCTTTTCAGGTCCTCAATGAGCGAAGCTCTCTCCACTATGGGCTTGCGGCTGTCCTCAGGATAGCTTTCTTTCCTTGAGTCCACGAACTCCAACTTCCAGCCATCAAAGTTCAGCTGAGCTGTGCCAAACTTGGGAAAGGTAACTGGAGGGGGTAGGGAAAGAGTGGAGGAAAGTTCTTGAGCCAGTTCGCTNGCGCTCCCTATGGTGACAACGAAATCCAGATCCTGGGCTGTGGCCAAGCCCATCACCTTATCCCGCACAGCCCCTCCTACGAGATAGACCTTCATTCCCTTTTTTTGAGCTATTTCCTTTACGATTCCAATAATTTTTTGGCTTTTCATGTTAAAAAAGCCGTCCTCTGGACGGCTTTTATCTTTAGCTTTGTTCTTTATAGCTTTACATTAACCCTTAACGCGTTTGGCTTTGGCTTCCAGTTCCTCTCTGCTTTCCTTNTGAGCAGGGTCGGGCTGGCAGGCTCCAACCGGACAAACTGAAGCGCACTGGGATTCATCATAAAAAGTAACGCATTCCACACACTTGTTTGGATCAATCACATAGATGGGATCTCCTGGAGAGATAGCTTGAGTGGGGCAACCATCTACACAGGCTCCACAAGCAATACAATCCTCAGTAATATGATATGCCATTCTTAGAACCTCCTTCTGTCTAATTGTTCTATAATATACCACTCCTTTTTCTTTGCGTCACTCCTTTTTTGGGGTAAAGCTTTCGGAAACTGCACCCTGGATGTTGCCCAGGATGGGCTTCAAAAGCTGNGTGAATTCCAGAGGGAAAATATACTTGGTAGAAGGGGAAGCACCCAGGGCTTTCAGGGCTTCAAAATACTGCAGGGTCATGGTTTTGTCGTCGACCCCTTTGGCTACAGCGAATATCTTCTCTAAAGCCAGGGAGAAGCCCTCGGCCATGAGGATCCGAGCTTGCCTTTCGCCCTCGGCCTTCAAAATAGCTGCTTGTTTTTCTCCTTCAGCTACCGCAATGGCTGCTGCTTTCTTTCCCTCGGCCTCGGTGACAGTGGCTCTTCGCTGGCGCTCTGCAGACATTTGTTTGATCATGGCTTCAGAGACCTCCTTAGGAGGGGCAATTTCCCTGAGTTCCACGCGNGTCACCTTTACTCCCCAGCCGGCAGTAACCTGGTCAAGTTTGGCAGCCAGGATCTCGTTGATCTCCTCCCTTTTTGCCAAAACGTCATCTAAGACGATATCTCCTACCACTGCCCTCAGCGTGGTNGTAGCCAAGCCCTGAACAGCTCCAAGAAAGGTCTGCACTTTTATCACGCTCAAAACCGGCTCCACTACCTTGGCATAAATGAGAAAATCAATGGAAATAGGAGCGTTGTCCTTAGTGATACAGATTTGATTGGGAATCTCCAGATACTGTTCCCTTAAGTCCACCCGCACGGGAATATCGATGAAGGGGATTAAAAAGACGATCCCTGGGCCTTTTTGACCAATGCATTTTCCCAGCCGAAAGATTACCAGGCGTTGGTACTCGCGCACGATCCTGATCCCCCAGCGAATAATCACAAAGAAGAGCAAAACGCCGAGGATAATCCAGAAAATTTGTGCTCCGCTCACCTCTCATTCCTCCTTTTCTACAATTAGCTCCATCTCTTCCAATCCAATTACTTTTATGCGATCCCCCTTTTTTATGAGACCAGAGGCTGCCTTTGCCCGCCAGTACGAGCCATCCACAAATACTGTCCCAAAGGGAGAAAGATCAGAACTGGCAACTCCGCTTTTTCCGGGAAGAGCCTCCAGACCCATAGGCACTTTAGGTCTGGTCCTGGCCCGAATGGCAGCGGCAATCACCAGGAAGAAAAATGCGGCGCTGAGGCCTGTGAACCCAGCCACTAACCACACGGAAAGCCCAGTGGATATTGAAGGGCGAAGACCCGCGGGAGCGAAAAGCAGGAGAGAACCAAGGACAAAGGCCACAATTCCCCCTGCTCCCAGAATGCCGAAACTGGGAGTTTTGATTTCCAAAATGAAAAGGATTATGGAAACAAGGATCAGAAGCAACCCTGCAATGTTAATGGAAAGGGTTTCCAGAGCAAAAAAGGCCACGATCAAGCAGATAGCCCCAACTACCCCCGCGACCACCGTGGGGTGGAAAAATTCGGCAATCAAAGCATAAAGACCAATCACCAAAAGAATGTAAGCAATGTTGGGATCGGCAATGGCAGAAAGAAACCTGTACCAGATTCCCGGCTCCTCGGTCACGATTTCCGGGTTCTTTAAGTTCAAGACCACCTCTTTTCCGTTTACGTTCAATCTCTGACCGTCAAGCTGATTCAGCATCTGGGAAAGGTCTTGAGCGATTGAATTTATAACCTTTTCTTCCAGGGCTTCTTCAGCCGATAAAGATGCGCTTTCTCTTACGGCTTTCTCTGCCCAGACTTTGTTCCTGTTGTTTTTTTCTGCAAGGCTAACGATAAGACTGACGGCATCATTGGTAATTTTTTCCATGCTTACGTTGTCCGGTTCTTCCCCCATGGTGACAGNATGAGCAGCACCTATGTTCGTGCCCGGAGCCATGCAGGCAAAATGTGCGGCGTAAGTAATGAAGGTCCCGGCAGAGGCTGCTCTGGATCCTGGGGGATATACATAAACGGCCACTGGAATCTCTGAAAGGGAAATCTCCTGGATGATTTTCCTCATGGACCTGTCTCCGCCTCCAGGCGTATTGAGTTCGATCACAATTAAATCGTAGTTTCCCTGCGCTCGNTCTATCTCCTGGGTGAGAAATTGCGCAGAGACTGGATTAATAGTGTCATCCAGCTTCACTACCAGGACTCGAGATGTATCGGGAGCCGCCCAGGCGGAAGAAAAAAGAAATAGAAGGCCCAGAAAGGAACCAAGGGCTAAGCGCTTGAAAGCCAACCTGCCCACCTTAAATCCCCTTCCTTGAGGGGGCCTACCACAACCCCAGAGTAATTTTCTGGTTGGAAGATGGTCCTGGCCAATTCTTGGATCTCCTCGCCCTTAACCATATCATATTTCTCCAGTTCCTTTTTTACGGAAGGCAGCTTCCCCTCTAAAAGCACCCTTTCCCCTAACCAGAGAGCTAGGGATAAGGTGTCCTCCAGACGAAGCACGTAGCTTCCCTTGATGTATTCCTTGACCCTCTCCAGTTCCTCTTTCTTCAAGCCCTCTCTTTCAATCTTTTTAAGTTCTTCCTGGATAAGATCCAAAACGAGATTTACCTTATCAGGGGCGCAACTGGCCTCAATTACTTGACATCCAGTTTCCTTGAAATATTCTACCGTGGAGTGCACGTAATAAGCTAAGCCCCTCTTATCCCTGATTTCCTGATAAAGCCTGCTTGACCCTCCCACTCCCAGAGCCAGGTTTAAAAGATCCATAGCGTACCTGCGAGGGTCAAATCGGCT
>JGI24721J26819_10002022_pt1 | contig 22559 bp, 19 predicted proteins | sample YelNatPaOPGAMG01_FD_26819 | JGI IMG/M metagenome (IMG submission 26819) | reverse complement strand
TCTTTGGGGATATAATATTTGGTCAGATACATCTGAAACATATAAGTATATGCTATCGACATTAATAAAATACCACATTCCCGTTATTGAATCAAAAGATATTTTTGCCGATGACAGTCTTAAGAACAGAGATATTTATCTAATAAAACATGATGAACATCCAAATAAATTAGCCAATGAAAAAATTGCAAAATATCTTATCAATTATATTGATAATGACCTTGGCAGGGACCATCAGCCTGCCCTGGAAGCCCTTCCGCATCCTGAAGAAAAATAATAAAACACGATTGGCAGAGGGCTTGGATAGCCATATTAGTTAGGCCCAAGTTCTCCAGTAAACGCCGATTTTTAACAGAAGTCTACGACTTCTCGGGGCCAAAAGAATTTTTTGTGTTACAATATCAAATAGTTATCTATTCAGTTTTTGTAAGACCCCACCGGCTGCCTGGTAGCCGAGGCGGCGAGAATAGTAGCCTGAAGCTCCGATGGGTCCGTCCTTGAGTGGGGTCTTACGTCGATGACTGGTCAACTTATTAGTTTTCCTCATAAAATTGCCAAGAGGAGAGGAGAAGTCTGAAACTCCTGTCAAAGAAAATTGCGCCTTTTTTTCATTTTTTCAAAAGAAGTTTTCCTCAGCTAACAGGGGGACTGAACGGTCACGGCAAAAAAAATAACGGAGGGGAGAAAAAAATTTAATATCCTGGAAAAACTGCCGATGTATCAAGCAAGTCCCATGACCCCTCCACACCCGGCCCGGGTTTTCTCGGAAACCCGGGCCATTTTCTTGCAAGCAGTCAACAGTCAGCAGTCATACAGAACAGCCTCAGGAGTGTCCAGCGGAGTTTTTGCAGAGGGGTGGACTCCGGTGCCCCCCCGCTTTTGGGGCGCGGCCGGTCCCGGTCAGGCAGAGCCTGGAATCACGGTTCACCACGCGCTTCAGGTTTGCAAAAACTCCGGGCCGGAGGCTGAGGAGGGATGAGCCCGAAAGACCTCTTCTGAGGTTGCGTCCGGGGTGATTGATGATTACACACTAAAGAAAGAATACGGCGTTATTATCCGACCAGGGGACATCAACAGCCGGGGGCAGGGCAGCCCGGCAGCAGATAAGGAATCCGCCATGGATGTTGTTTTGCTGTCACGCATTCAGTTCGGCTTCACCGTTGCATACCATATTCTTTTTCCAGCCTTTACCATCGGTCTGGCCAGCTGGCTGGCAGTGGTGGAGTGGCGCTGGCTGGCCACCGGCAAGAAGGTCTATGAAGACGTCTACCGCATGTGGGTGAAAATCTTTGCGGTCACCTTCGGCATGGGCGTTGTCTCCGGGGTGGTGCTGGCCTATCAGTTCGGTACCAACTGGTCGGTGTTCGCGGACAAGGTGGGCAGCATGATCGGCCCCATGCTGGGTTTCGAAGTGCTGACTGCGTTTTTTCTGGAGGCCTCCTTTCTCGGCATCATGCTTTTCGGCATGGACCGGGTCAGCCCCAAAATGCACTTCGCCGCAACGATCATCGTGGCGTGCGGCACCGTGCTCTCGGCTTTCTGGATTCTGTCAGCCAACAGTTGGATGCAGACCCCTGGCGGATACGCCATCGACGCCGACGGTGGACTCTATCCCGTCAATTGGCTGGAAGTCATTCTCAATCCTTCTTTTCCCTACCGCTTCGTTCATATGGTGGTGGCGGCCTACCTGACCACCGCCTTTGTAGTGGGAGGCGTCAGCGCCTATTACCTCTGGCGGCGGCGACATGAACCCCAGGCCCGCATAATGTTCGGCATGGCCATGATCATGGCGATTTTTGTGGCGCCGTTGCAGCCGTTTATCGGCGATCGCCACGGGCTGAACACCCTCACATATCAACCCGCCAAGGTGTCTGCCATAGAAGGCGCCTGGGAAACCAAACGGGGCGCTCCCCTGAGGCTGTTTGCCTGGCCGGAGCAGGCCGAAGGCCGTAACAAGTATGTGCTGGAGATTCCCAAACTGTCCAGCCTGATCCTGACTCATTCCTGGGATGGCGAAGTCAGGGGGTTGAAATCATGGCCCAAGGATGACTGGCCGCCGGTGGCCCCGGTGTTCTTCGCTTTTCGGGCCATGGTCGGTTTGGGCATATTGATGGCCTTAACCGGTCTCATCGCCATAGTGCTCTTTTTCCGCAAAAGGCTGTTCGACACGCGCTGGTTTCAATGGTGGTGCATGGCCTTAACCCCGGCCGGCTTTCTTGCCGTGGTGTCCGGGTGGATTGTCACCGAAGTCGGCCGGCAGCCCTATGTCGCCTATGGTTTGCTAAGGACATCTGAGGCCGCCTCGCCGGTGGCTGGTTCGCATGTCGCCGTTACGCTGGCGGCCTTCATTATCTGTTATCTCTTTATATTCGGGGCCGGCAGTTACTATATCCTCCATCTGATCGCCAAAGGGCCGGGCAAGCCGGAGGAAGAAACCTACGGCACCCACGGCGTCAGGAAACCTCCTTTGCTTACCGATCTGGGTTCCGAACCGGAACCGGATCAGGGGGGCAGCCATGTTTAGTTTCACAACCTTTCTGGATTTGCCTCTTATCTGGTTTGCCCTGATTATCCTGGCCATATTCCTGTATGTCATCCTGGACGGCTTTGACCTTGGCGTCGGCATCCTGTTTCCCTTTGCCCCCTCGGAAAAATGCCGCGACCGGATGATGAATTCCATTGCGCCTTTCTGGGATGGCAACGAAACCTGGCTGGTATTGGGCGGCGGCGGCTTGTTTGCCGCCTTCCCCCTGGCCTATGCGGTGTTAATGCCGGCCCTTTATATCCCGGTCATTGTCATGCTGCTGGGGCTGGCGTTTCGAGGGGTGGCCTTCGAGTTTCGCTTTAAGGCAGCCGGGACCACGCGGAAATTGTGGGACTGGTCCTTCAACGTCGGTTCGCTGGTGGCGGCGTTCTGCCAGGGTCTGTTTCTCGGCACCTGCATTCAGGGCATCAAGGTGCAGGGGCGCAGTTTTGCCGGCAGCGGTTTTGAATGGCTGAGCGGTTTCAGTATCATGACCGGCCTGGCTCTGGTGTGCGGCTATGCCCTGCTCGGTTCTACCTGGCTGATCATGAAAACCGAAGATGACACCCAACAGTGGGCCCGCCGCTGCGCCAAGGTTTTTCTGGTCCTCGTCGCAGCGTTTATGATTCTGGTCAGCCTGGGGACGCCTCTTATCAATCCCGGCATCAAACAGTTTTGGTTCAGCCGGCCGAATATCCTGTATCTCTTCCCCCTGCCCCTGTTTGCCGCGGGGATCCTGGCATTTCTTTGGCTCGACCTGCGCCAGGGGCGGGAATACCGGCCTTTTTTCCTGAGTCTGGGGCTTTTTTTGATGAACTACCTCGGGCTGGGGGTAAGCCTCTGGCCATGGCTCGTCCCTTATGCCATAACTTACCGGCAGGCGGCCGCCGCCCCGCAATCCCAAGCGTTATTGCTCATCGGCGCGGCGGTTTGTCTGCCGGTTATTCTTGCTTACCAGGCCTTTTCTTACTTCGTTTTCAGGGGAAAAACCTCCGATGAAGGCTTTTACTAAAAGACAGCAGCAATGGGCCTGGTTCATCGCCCTGTGGTGCGCCGGACTCTTCGCTTCCCTGCTGCTGGCCGGTCTGGTGCGCCTGATGGTGAGAATGCTGTAAGGCACCGGCGGGACCTCCTCTGCCCGCAGCAAAAAGGGCTGGATCACCTCCAGGTTTCCAAGCACCAACCCCTCCTGCAAATTCTTTCGTGCAACATTAAAACAGGGTCAAGAGACGAGGGGAACCGGCACAACAAAACAACATTTATTTGCCTTGACACTGGGCGGGAAATGCCCTTAAATAGATTCCCAACAAAATCGGCCAAGGTGGGTATGAGACCAGGAACGTATCAGCACTGCAGCTGATTTTCCTTTCGGGAAACCTTGGCATGGATCTTTCCAAAAAAGGACGATTCTATGTTCTTTCTCGGGCTGGGTCCTCATATTGCGTCTGGTATGTGCATCTCAGCCCTGAGGATCCGGACATTTATGCAATTTGAGACGGCCAGGCGTATCTGTTGGGTAATGATCATCCTGCTGGTTTCACTCCCTCTTTCAGTTCAGGCGGCCGACTTATCCATAGTGCCCCAGATCGATGTGGGAGCCAAATACGACAGCAACATAAATTTTAACTTTGTGGGGCGGCAACACGATTTCATCTTTAATACCACTCCGTCGGTGGATTTCAATTATGCCAGCGAGACCACCAAGCTCACCGGCCACTTGGGCCTGGACGGCCAGGTCTATGTCAACCACAGCAACCTGGACATCATAAACCAGTACTATCGTCTGCTCGGCTCCCAACAGGTGGCCCCCCGCCTCGCCCTCAACTTTAAAGGCAGCTACACGTTGGATTCCACCCTGAACGAGGAGATATCCACCTCCGGTTTTGTCATGAACCGCTCCCGCCGGCAGGCTTTTGACGCGGCCCCGGGATTCGCCTTTAACCTGACGGAACGGGCCACCCTCCAGACGACCTATGATTTCAATCGGGTGAATTACCAGTCTCCCCGATATGTGGATTACACCTCCCAAACAGTCAACCTGGGCTTNAATTACCTTTTGAAAAACGCCAAAACCACGGTGAGCGGCGTGTATCTGCTCCGATTTATCGAGTATCCAGCCATCGAAAATTTCTACCGCAATATGGGCACCTATCTGGGCGTGAGCCACCAGTTTAGCGAAGACTGGAGCGCATCTGCCTTTGCGGGGCTGAACTACAATTGGCTTACCAGCCAGACCGCGGTCCTGTCTTTCGGTAATCTTGCGGCCTTTGTCCAACTCAGGCAGGTCAAATTGCAGACCTTTACCGTCACCCCGTATTTGAATTTTTCCGCCAAACGGCATTGGCCCAAGACCGATTTCGTATTCGGCTACACCCTCGATCAATCACCCTCCGGCAGTGGTACGATAAACCAGTTCCACAATGGCTCTGCGACTATCAGCCGGAGATTAACAGAAAGGCTGACAGGGAGCCTGGGGGGGAATCTGTATTACAGTATCTCCAGCAGTCCGGGAAGCAATTATAATAACGTGATTTTATACCTGACTCCCGGACTCAACTATAAACTAACCGAAAAATTCTCTCTGAATGGTTCGTACACCTATGGCTGGCGGGACGACCTCAGCGGGAACCGAACCATCGGCCCGCAAACCGTCAGCCGCAACCTGGTCTGGCTTTATTTGAGATATACGAACCAGTTCCATTATCAAAGGTAACCTGCCCACCTGGCAAAAGAAACGAAGTTGCTGCTGCCTTTTTCCTTGGAAGAGGAACCGTCGCAGACGACCCAGATGCCGGTCCGGATAGACGGGCGGACACGCGGGTCCGCCCCTGGCAACGAAAGGGCCGCTTTTCTGACGTGCCCCGGGGCGCGGTGCAATGGTGAGTTATCCAACCCTTTATCAGATCAACACCCGGGTCTGGCTTCGCGAGATCGCTGACTCTCCCGGCCTGTCCGCCACTCTGGCTGACATTCCTGATAAGGCGCTCGATCGGATTGCTTCCCTGGGCTTCGACTATGTCTGGTTTTTAGGCCTCTGGCAGACCGGCCCGGCCGGGCGGCAGGCGGCCCTGGGCCGTCCGGATTGGCGGCAGGCCTTCCAGAAGGTCCTTCCTGACCTGACCGAAGCCGATGTTACCGGCTCTCCCTTTGCAGTGGTGGGGTACACCCTGAACCGGGATTTCGGCGACGCAACCTCCCTCCATGACCTGCGCCAGCGCCTCCAGGCAAGGGGGCTCAAGCTCGTCGTGGATTTTATCCCCAACCACACGGCGCTGGACCATCCCTGGGTGCGGACCCACCCGGAGTTTTATATTCACGGGAGCCAGGCCGACCTCGACAGGGAACCCGACAATTATCGACAGAGTGAAACCGAGCGGGGGACAGTGATCCTGGCCCATGGGCGGGATCCCTACTTTCCCGGGTGGACGGACACCTTGCAGCTCAACTACCGACACCCGGTTTTAAGGGAAGCCATGACCCAGGAGCTTCTCACGTTGTCCGATATTGCCGACGGCGTGCGCTGCGACATGGCTATGCTCCTTCTCCCCGAGATTATTCAGCAGACCTGGGGAAAGCGCTCCCTGCCTGCCGACGGGGTGGCACCGGTGGATACCTCCTTCTGGCCGGAGGCTATCAGCCGGGTAAAGGCCAGGAATCCGCACTTCATGTTCATGGCTGAAGTCTATTGGGGCCTGCAACCGAAGCTGCTGCAACAGGGCTTCGACTACGCCTATGACAAAAGGCTGTATGACCTGCTTTGGGGCCGGAACCCGGCCCAGGTGCGCGCCCACCTGGAGAAAAATCTACCCTTTCAGGGAAAGCTGGTGCATTTTCTGGAGAACCACGACGAGTCCCGGGCAGCCGCAAAGTTCCCCCTGGCGGTACATCAGGCCGCCGCGGTAATCACCTACTTTCTGCCCGGCCTGCGCTTTTTCCACGAAGGCCAGCTCGAGGGACGCCGGATCCAGGTCCCCATGCAACTGGGCCGGCGGCCGGCAGAGCCGGTTGATCCGGCCCTTCAGGAATTTTATGACAACCTGCTGAACTGCCTGAAGCGGCCGGAAGTCCGGCAGGGCCGCTGGCAGCTCCGGAAAATCTCCCCGGCCCCGGCCGGCAACTTTGCCTCTGACCGCTTGCTGGCCTTCTCCTGGGAAGGAACCGGGGGCCAGCACCTTCTCGTGGCCGTAAATTATGGTCCCACCCGAGGCCAGGGTTACATGGACCTGTCTGACCTCGATCTTGGAGGGCACAGCAGAACGCTTTTAGACGTAATGACGACAGCCGCCGAAGACGAGAAAAGGCCTGAACTGAGCCCCCAGGGCCTGTACCTGGATCTGCCGGCCTGGGGATTTCGGGTGTTGGTCATACCAAAAGACCATTCTGGCAAGGCGTAAGATGTTACTTTATACCTTCCACCAAAGAAACAGCAAGGCGCCCGCCGCCAGGAAAGGCCCATAAGGAATAAGAGCAAGGCGATCCCGGCCGCGGCCCAGGGATACCATCAGGCCCATGAGGCTCCCCAGGACGGCGCTGCTGAGCAATACCCAGGGCAGGGCCTTCACCCCCAAAACCGCCCCGATAAAGGCCATCAGTTTGGCATCCCCCTCCCCCACCCCCTGGCGCCTGCCTTTGGTCACTTGGGCATACATCCAGCGGACACTCTGAAAAAAGGTCCAACCCAGGAAAGCCCCCAGCAGAGCCCCGGCGGGGCCCGGCTGCGGCATGATCAGGGCCGCCAGTATCCCCAGGAGCGTTCCAGGCAACGTGATGACATCCGGCAGCCAGAAGTAGCGCAGGTCCAGGACGCTCAGGACCAGGAGGGCTGCGACAAAAGGGCCGTACAGCCACAGCAGCGCACTTCCCGGAAAATGCCGCCACAAGGCCAGCGCCAGCATCCCTGCCGCCAGCACCACTGCCAGGTGACGGAAGGACAGGCAGTCGGCATGGAAAGGTTCTTCCTGGGACAGACGGGTAATAATGACGTTCAGGAAGCAGCCAATGGCCAGGCCTGCCAGTCCCGCCAGGATATTGCCGGTCATTGCCGTTCTCAACTGGTCAATTCACGAGATAACCGGGTCTCCGGGGCCGACTATCCCACCCTCCCCCACTCCATGCCAGGCCCAGATCAGATCCTGGCCGACCCTGCATATAGTTAGATTCGCCACAAATCAGGAATAACTTGAAAAAAGGAGGTTTCCAACCTTCCCATCCCCCTCGCTCTCAAAGCAAAAAGGACCGCCAGCCTGATGACTGGCGATCCCGCGTCTGATCTCTTAAACTCTCGGGGTGGGGCAAACGGCATACCCTGAAGGGCAGCCGGCCGGCAGAGACAAGGGAAGATGATGCTTACTGCAATTGGTCCCCGATTCTGGGCATGGGAGGAATTTTAGCAGCTTGGCCTCCATATTTCACTGAAAAGGCCGGCATTTGGGCAATTTTCGGATTGAAAGCCAGGCTCAGCGTTAGTTCTTCTTTGCTCAGAATGCGCACCAGGCCATTTTTGTCCATGTAGGCGAAGGTATCGCCGGCCGCATTGCAGGCCGCTATGGTTTTTTGCCCACGCATTTCCTTTTCGGACACGCACAACAGTTTTTGAGCCATGGCAACGGGGGCCAAAAGCAGGACCGCGCCGATCATCACCACCACCACAGCTATCCACTTAGACCGCATACTCTCCCTCCCTCATGTCGTTAATAGTCTCATCTCTGGACCAGAGATTCAACTTCCCAATTTTGGGGCATAATACTAAGAAAATTTTATCTTATCAATTAATTTATTCCATTATCCTTTGCCCGGCAATGTTTTTTTCAAGAGGGGGAGGGACAAGGAGTGGTGCATCCCCGCCTTTCTGCCTCACCCCTTTCCCAACCATTAGGTGAGGTGTTCCCTGAAAGCACCTTTTTTCTTCATGGAGCCGTGAGGTAATCTTGCCAAAGGTCAGAACCGCTCCGAACCGGGCTTGCTCTTTCGGGTCCTGACCAGATTCTTACTGTGGCCGAACAGTTTGTACGCCGCGACACTCTTCGTTTTCCCTTCCCGGCCCAATGCTTTCTTGAATTTCTTCAGTCTGAGAGATATCCTGGGTCATTGCGATCGGAATTTCAAGGGAGAAGCCTTATGCCAGCCAAACAAGTTCTCATCATCGGGGGCGGGGTCCTGGGGCCGAAGGTCGCCTGCCGCCTCAAACGGCTCCAGCCGGGGTGGGAGGTCACCGTGGTTGANCAACAGGAAGAGATCGCCTCTTCAACCTGCGGCATCCCCCATTATGTAGCCGGGGACGTGGCCGAACTCAAGGGGTTGACCACCGCCAGTTTTCACCTGGTGAGAAGCCCCGAATTTTTTGAAAATGCCAAAGAGGTGCGGATCAGGACCGGCACCCAGGCCCTGTCGGTAGACCGGCCGGCCAAGAAGGTCAGGGTGCGGGTCCTTGCTACCGGTCAGGAAGAGGATTTGCCCTACGACACCCTGGTGCTGGCCACCGGCCGGCAACCCCGGCAATTGCCCGTGCCCGGCGCCGGTCTGCCCGGAGTAACCGGTGTGGTCACCCTCAAGGAGGCCCAGGCTGTCAGGGAGCGTATCTCCCAGGGGGAAGTGGGACGGGCCCTGATCGTGGGCGCCGGCCCCTTTGGTTGTGAGTTGGCCGCAGCGGTGAGCGATCTGTGGGGGGTGGAAACCGTAATGGTGGAACCCGGCTCCCAGGTATTGGCAGGAAGGCTGGACCCGCCACTGGCCAGGATGGTACACCACCACCTCAAGAGTCGCGGTGTCGAGGTGCATCTGGGGGAGACAGTGGAGGAAATCCGCCCCGGCTCAGGCAATTTTTCCCTGGAGGTGATTACGGCCAACCGCAGCATCTCTGCGGACCTGGTGCTGGTCGCCGCCGGGGTCCGGGCCAATGATGAGCTGGCCGCCCAAGCCGGGCTCATGGTGGCCGCCGGCGGGGGCGTCCTGGTCAATCAGCGCCTGCAAACTTCGGACCCAGATATTTATGCCGGAGGAGGTTGCGCCGTCACCCTGCATGTGGTGACCGGCAAAACCGCCTTCTTCCCCGAGCCTTCCCTGGCCCACCGCCAGGGGCGGGTGATCGGCACCAATATCGCCGGCGACTTCGCCACCTTCCCCGGCATTGTCGGCAGTTACGCCTTCAAGGTCTTCGACCTGGCCGTGGCCGGCACCGGGCTCACCCTGGAGGGCGCCCACCAGGAAGGTCTGGACGCGGCGGCGGTCCTGGTGGTACAGCAGGACCATGCCCACTTCTACCCCGTCCAGGAGCTCATCTACCTGAACCTGGTGGTGGACCGCAAGTCCCGACGTCTCCTGGGGGCCCAGGGGGTGTGTCATAACGGCGACGCCCTGGTGGGCCGCATCAACAGCATCGCCGCACTGTTGCTCCAACACGGCGCCATCGAGGACCTCTCCAACCTGGAAGTCGCCTACTCTCCGCCTTATGGAACCGCGCTGGACATCGTCAACACTGCAGCCAACGCTGCCGAAAACATCGTAGCGGGATACAACCGCTCCATCAGCCTGGAGGATTTCCAAGGCCTGTTCCTGGAAGGCGGGGAGGAGGTGATCTGCCTGGACGTCCGGGGGCCGGCCAATGCCGCGCCCTTCGTGGCCCATTTCGGAGAGCGCTGGCTCAACATTCCCCAGGAAACCCTGAAACACAAATTCGCCTCCATTCCCCGAAACAAGCGGATTATCCTGATCTGCAACGCCGGCATGCGTTCTTATGAGGCCTTAAGACAACTGACGGCTCAGGGATTTGACAACGCCGTGGGGTTGCAGGGAGGCGTGGCGGCCCTGAAAAAAGCGGGTCTGGTTGACCTGGGCTAAAGCGCCGGGCTGGTGGTGACGCCTTCTTGGCATTGCTTGACAATCCCCGCAAGGTGCAGTTAGATAAAAGAAAATGAGGCCCCTTGCAAAATGCAGCCGCAGGCTTCAGCCTGCCTTTGTACAGGCTGGAAGGCCTGTGCCCACCGGGAGTTTGTTTGGCATCCCAAAAAAGTCCCTCGTCTCTGAATGAATTTTGCAAGGAGCTCAAAATAATAATCATTTTCAGAGAGTTAGTGGATGGCTCGGGACAGAGGTCAGCGCCTTTGCCCCATCCTTCCCGAAGGAGGCGGTCATGCGCCTGCGTCAGCGGATGTTGCCCCCTGGCTGGTATCCGGCCACGAAAGATGAGTGTGTCCACGATATCGAGGGCTTCATAGCCGGTGTCAAGCCTTTGCCGGCCGGCACCAAGGTCTATGGCGGCATGATACCCCACGCCGGCTGGTATTTTTCCGGCAAGCTCGCCGCCAGGGTCTTCCACCTCAACGCCTTGGTGACCCAACCCCAGATTGTCTGCATTTTTGGCGGGCATCTGGGCGGGGACTCCCCTCCCCTCCTCGCTGAGGCGGACGCCTGGGAGACCCCTTTGGGGCAGGTGCCCCTGGCCACCGAGTTTTATCAGCCTCTCCAGGCCAAGCTACCCATGCGGCCAGAACCCCCGGGCGATAACACCATCGAGGTGAACCTCCCTTTCGCCAAGTATTTCTTTCCCAAGAGCCAGGTGCTGGGGATTCGCGCCCCCCAGTCCGATACTGCCGTGCAATTGGGGACTGCGGTGGCGGAAGTGGCCCGGCAACTGGGTAAAACTATCCTCTTTTTCGGTTCTGCGGACCTCACCCATTATGGCCCCAACTACGGCTGGGCCCCCAAGGGGTATGGGCCCGAAGCGGTGAAATGGGTAAAGGAGGTCAATGACAAGCGTTTCCTTGATGCCATCCTGAAACTCGATGCCAAGACGGCCCTGGCCGATGCCCTCGATGATCGAAGCTCCTGCAGTCCCGGCGGGGCCATCGCGGCCATGGCCGGGGCGCAAACAATGGGTGCGGCCAAGGCCCGGCTGGTGGGCTATTACACCAGTTATGACGTCATGCCGGCAGATTCCTTTGTGGGGTATGGCGGCGTGGTTTGGGAAGGTTAATTGAAGCCGAAAGCTTCAGCCTGCGCATGCACAGGAGAGGACATCTGTGCCACCGACCATTTTCAGAGCAGGAACTGATCGTGGTTATACCTCCTGACGGCGCGCTGTGCGGCAGCAGGTACATTTTGCAAGAGCTTCTGCAGGGAGAAGCAAAAGATGAACGTCACAGAAATTCGCGGCAAGGCGCGCCAACTGGGAATGAAAAATTATTCCCGCCTGAACAAGGCAGACCTGATCCGGGCCATCCAGGTGGCTGAAGGTCATGCACCCTGTTATCAGCAGATCAATGACTGCCGGGTGGAAGATTGCCTCTGGCGCCCGGACTGCCAGGGCTCAAGCTACCCCGACAGCCCCCCCTGCCCCCGCTGACTGCTCAAGCGCAGGGCGATCACCGCCAGGTCCCGAAAGCTTTGCAGCCTCTGGCGGTCCAGGGTGGTAATGGCCGGCAGGGTCTGCAGGCGATCCAGATAAATCACGCCGATGGGCGCAGCATCTATCAGGACGGGGCTGACCAGCACGGCCTGGGCCCCCGATACCCGCCAAAATTCCTCTTCCAGGAACGGCGTCTCCTTGGGCCGGGGTCCCGGGCTTACCACGTATTCCCGGGCGTGGGCTATGGACAGGGACAAGGGGTTGGTCTTGGAGGCGAAGGGCGTCTTGAGCAGAGACAGCAGGGCTTCTACGTCTTTTCCTATGCCAAACCGAGCGGTGATCCAGGTGCGCTGGGGGTCCACCATGCAAAAAACCACCCGGTCAAAGCCGATCCCCTGATAGATGCCCTCCAGGATCATCATAAATACCTGGTGGATGGGCATCCGGGTGGCGATGGCCTGGTTGATTTCTTCGATCACCTGCAGAAGAAAGTTCAGCCGGGACAACTCCTGATCCGGTCCCGGAGTGTGCACAGAAGCCGGACGGCCGGCGGCCGCAGCTTCGGCCGCCTCCGGGTTCTCCGTCCCCGCCGCATGATCATCACCAGGAGTATCCAGGGGCAGGCTCAAACCAAGATTGGCCACGTCAAGGTGTAATATCCTGGTCAGTTCCTGGAGGCGGTGAAGGCACACCGTCATGGAGCGCGCCATGACCTCCGGCTGGAGGCCGAGATGGCGGGCCATCCTTTCCTGGACCTTCTGCCTCTTTTCCGGGGCAACTTCCGGGCCCAAAAGGACTTGAGAAAGTTCATCAACGCCTCTGAAAAGACGGCGACGCTGTTCTGCCGGCCCCGGCAACTCCCATCCCGGTTTTTTTAGATCAGCCAGGCGCTCCCGTAAGCTGTCCGGGAAATTCCAGGTCATCAACAGGGCCTGGCCCAGGTCGTCCAGAGAACAATGGAAGACCTGCTGCACGGCTTCTGGTTTGCTCAGGCCGCCTTCCCGGACCCCCTCCAACACCCGGCGATACTCCTCCGGGAAATAATAGGCCGCGGCCAATTCGCCGAAGTTATACAACAACGCCGTGAGAAACAGCTCCTCCCCGGCAAAACGACGGTCCTGATGGGCCAATTCCTGCACCGCCAGGGCCATAAAAAATGACAAGAACATCAATTGCTTGACCTTGTCTAAAGAGGGGGATTTCTGGAAATTCTCGAAGAGCTTCAGGCCCACAGCCAGGTCCCGCACCAACTCGAACCCCATGATCATCACCGCGCTGGAAATGGTGTGCACCTGGCGCTGACGGGACTGGAAGTAAATGGAATTGACCAGCTTCAAAATCTGGGTGGTCAGCGATACATCCCGGAGCACCACCCGGGCTACCTCAAAGACAGGATAGTACGGATCTTCCAGAATGCTCAGCAATTCCTGAATGTTGGCCGCAAAGGCTGGAAACATCGGGCTGTCGCTGATGATTCGGAGATAATTATCCAGGTGGGCACCAGAACCCTTCGGGTCCTTTTGAGCCTGTCCGGGAGGTATGTCCAGCATTGTCATCGCCCTGCGGCCCTCTTGCCGGGGCCACATAAACTCCGCCCATCCGGGCGCCCCACTATCTGACAGACTTATCGAACTTTTTTGGAAAAACTCAAGAACAACAGGGAAGATTGCGAAGAAGGGGCGGGGTTGCCTGAAAAAAAGCGGATGGGACCGGCATGCCGGCCCCACCCGCTTCGTTTTCATCCAGGGGATTGGGGGATGGGGGGTGGGAAAGAACCCACCGGGCCTTTGCCCCCTTCCCCACCGACCAATGACCTTGCAGCTTTTAGTACATCCCGCCCATACCGCCGCCCGGAGGCATGGCCGGCATGGCTTCTTCCTTCTTGGGCTTCTCGGCAATCATGGCCTCGGTGGTGATCAGCAGGCTGGCCACGGAAGCCGCGTTCTGTATGGCAAAGCGCACCACCTTGGTGGGGTCGATGACGCCTGCGGCCATCAGGTCTTCATATTGGCCGGTTTCGGCGTTGAAGCCGTTGGCGCCCTTCTGGTTCTTGACATGTTCGGCCACCACGGAACCCTCAAAACCAGCATTGTTGGCGATCTGGCGGATAGGCTCTTCCACGGCCCGCTTGATGATATTGCAGCCGAGCTGCTCGTCGTGGGAATCGAACTTGACGTCGTTTAAGACCGGAATGCTGCGCAACAGGGCCACGCCGCCCCCGGGCACGATGCCCTCTTCCACCGCCGCCCGGGTGGCGTTCAAGGCATCTTCAACCCGGGCTTTCTTTTCTTTCATTTCCACTTCGGTGGCCGCGCCCACGCGGATGACCGCGACGCCGCCCACCAGCTTGGCCAAACGTTCCTGGAGCTTTTCCCGGTCATAGTCGCTGGTGGTTTCCTCAATCTGGGCCCGGATCTGCTTCACCCGGCCTTCGATGGCTTCCCGGGAGCCGGCGCCGTCAATGATGGTGGTGTTGTCCCGGTCGATGACCACTTTGCGGCAGGAGCCCAGCTCTTTCACCGTGACGTTCTCGAGCTTCCAGCCCATGTCTTCGCTGATGACCTGGCCGCCGGTGAGAATGGCGATGTCTTCCAGCATGGCTTTGCGGCGGTCGCCGAAGCCCGGAGCCTTCACCGAAGCCACCTGCAGGGTGCCTCTGAGTTTGTTGACCACCAAGGTGGCCAGGGCTTCGCCCTCCACGTCTTCGGCCACGATCAACAACGGCTTGCCCATCTTGGCGATCTGTTCGAGAAGGGGCAGGAGATCCTTCATGGCGCTGATCTTCTTCTCATGCACCAGGATGTAAGGCTCTTCCAGGCTCACTTCCATCTTCTCGGGGTTGGTGACGAAGTAGGGGGAGCTGTAACCCCGGTCGAATTGCATGCCTTCCACCACTTCCAGGGTGGTTTCCATGCTCTTGGCTTCTTCCACGGTGATGACGCCTTCTTTGCCCACCTTGCTCATGGCGTCGGCAATGATGTTGCCGATGGAAGCGTCATTGTTGGCGGAGATGGTGCCGACCTGGGCGATTTCCTTCTGATCTTTGGTGGGCTTGCTGATCTTGTGGAGTTCATCTACCACGAGCGCCACGGCCCGGTCGATGCCCCGCTTCAGGGCCATGGGGTTGGTGCCGGCGGCCACCAACCGGGCGCCTTCCTGGTAAATGGCCTGGGCCAGGATGGTGGCGGTTGTGGTGCCATCGCCGGCCACGTCCGAGGTCTTGGACGCCACTTCCCGGACCATCTGGGCTCCCATGTTCTCGAACTTGTCCTCAAGCTCGATCTCTTTCGCTACCGTGACGCCATCCTTGGTGATGGCGGGGGCGCCGAAGGACTTCTCCAGAATGACATTGCGGCCTTTGGGGCCCAGCGTTACCTTGACCGCATCGGCCAGGGTGTTGACGCCCTTGAGCATGGCCTCCCGGGCCTTGACGTCATATTTGATCTCTTTCGCAGACATGCTTACGAATCCTCCTTCAGGGATTGTCTTGAAAAATGTTCAGAGTTGCTGAGATAAGGAACAGATGAGACGGCTAATCTTCGATGATGGCCAGGATGTCGTCTTCCCGCATCATCAGGTACTCTTCGCCTTCAATCTTGATTTCGCTGCCGGCGTAGCGGCCGAAGAGGATCTTGTCGCCTTCTTTGACATTGAGGGGCACGCGGTTGCCCTGATCGTTGACCTTACCGGGGCCGACAGAAATGACTCTGCCTTCAATGGGCTTTTCCTTGGCGGTATCCGGGATGTAGATGCCCCCCTTGGTCACCTGCATCTCTTCCAGCCGTTTCACCAAAACCCGATCGTTCAACGGTTTGACTTTCATGAAAAAAAACCTCCTTTACGGTAAACATTCGATATGCCCAGTATGGAATTAGCACTCACCCAAGGCGAGTGCTAATAGATTTTTAGTCATTGCACGGAAAAAAATCAAGGGGGGACAATCATTTTTTTTAGAAAAAAATAAGGTCAGGAGCCATCCTGACCTGTCATCTCTGGAACCGGCCACCTTCCGGTCAGCTTAGCCCAACCCTCAGGAATCGCTGGGCCGGAGTTTGGCAGTCTGCAAGTTCGGTTTTTTTTTATGAGCCGCGGGCTTACCGCCTTCCCTGGCCAGCCTGGAGCTGGTCCCCCCTTTGGCTGATGACCGGGCGGTTTTGCTTTTTCCGGAAAGACTGGAGGTTTGGCCGGAACTTTTTTTCTTGGCGCGTTTGGAGGTGGATTTCTTGCCGCCGTTTTCGGAGGTCGGCTTGGAGGTCTTGCTTTTTGCCGCGGTGGCAGTTCCCTTGGCGGATCGGAGGCTGTTCGTGGTGGGGAACATGGAGGCCACCTGCACGGAAGAAGGCTGGGACTTATTCCCTTTGCCGGATTCTGATTTCCCCTTGTGGGCCTGGGCAGTCTGGTAATGGGAGGTGTGGCGAGAGGTATGATAGGATCTTGCCGTCCGGGAGGCAGCTTTTTCGGAGGACCGGGAGTATGAAGCCGCTTCTTTCCTGACCGCGGTCTCTCTGGCGGACTCCGACCGGCTGTCTGAGTCTCCCCGGGAATAGCCGGGCCAAGAGGAGGTGCTGGCAGTCTCCAGGGAGGCACTGGCCGGACTCGGCAGCTCGATCCTGGCCATTTGAATATTCCTGTTGAACAAGTCCTTGGAGTTTTTGGGAATCTTCAGGACAAAAGTTTGCGGCGGCGTCGTCCCTTTCCGCAGTTCCGGGTTAAGCAGACTGATCTCCTCGGGAGGCACGTTGCAGGCCACAGACACAGCCTTCAGGGAGGTGGGTTCGCTGACCTTGACGGTATCAAACTGCAGGGGCGGCAGATAAGGAATATTGGTAAAGCCGAATTTTTCAGGATTTTTCGCGATGATGGTGGCCGCGATCATCTGGGGCACATAGTTTTTCGTTTCGTTGGGCAGGCACTGGTTGGCGGACAGGTCCCAGAAGTTTTTGTGGGTGCTGCCATCGATCTCCCGCTGCACCCGGTTCTCCCCGCAGTTATAACTGGCGGCGGCCAGATACCAGGAACCGAATTGTTTATACAGATCAAGAAGATACTTAGCCGCGGCGTGCGTGGATTTCACCGGGTCGCGGCGTTCGTCCACATAGCTGTTGATTTCCATGCCATAGCGGCGGGCGGTTCCGGCGATGAACTGCCACATGCCGGCCGCGTGGGCCGGCGAATAGGCATAGGGATTAAAGCCGCTTTCGATCATGGCCAAATAAGCCAGATCTTCCGGCAGGCCATGCTCCTGAAAAATTTCCTGGATGAGGGGCAGATATCGGGTGGAGCGAGCCAGGTAATTCCGCATAGTCTGCCGGCGCTCGGTGGTGAAATACACCAGGTAGGCCATGACTTCCCTGTTTCTGGCCACCGGCACATCGGTTTTCAGCGTCTGATCCCACTTCTTCAGTTCCGCTTCCAGGGCAGGATCCTGACCGTGCATGCCGCTTTTGGCGTACAGTTCATCCAGGCGGTTGGAGCTCAACTGTTCACTTAAGGATTCAGGCTGCACATCCCTGGCATCGTCCTGGGTGACATCCAGGGGCGGGGGCGGAGTCTGTTTCCTGGCCATTTTGCCTCTGCCGCAACCACCCAGCAGCAAGGCGCAGCACAACAACACAGCTGTTCCCCAGGCGATCATAGACATGCCTCTTGTGTCAAAATTGTCACTGCTGGAACTTCACTGTGGGACCCGCAGGTCCTCGTCTCCCCCGTGAGACGTGTCAGAGGTTCTACGATATCAGAAAACTCCCCCGAGAATCAAGAAAAAAATGAAGAAAATCAGTTTTTTATCCGGTCAGAGGGGCAGGCGCTCATGGTCAACAATCTGATTTACTTGCGAATTTGTGCCCTCTGCCGGGGATTTCCCTGAGCCTGGCGGAACACCGCGGGGGTCAGCTTTTCCATGATTTCCCGGCCGCCTGTGGTATATGTTAGATGAACGTGGTGGGAGCATGGAACCCCCGCTTCCGCTGGGCGTCCGGGTTCCTTCCCCCTTTTTCTGGCAGCCTGACATCTCGGCGAATGGGGTTTATGACATGTCGCCCATCCTGGCAACCCTGCAAATAATCCTGGCGATAGCCGTGTGGTTCACGGCCGTCTGGGGCCGCCTCCTGGGGGCCGAACCCTTTGTCACCTGGCTGTATTTTTTCGCCTGGTGGCCGCTGGTGTTTTTCCTGGACGGAGTTTTGGGGCGCCTCACAGAAAGGTCCCTCCTGCGGGAACAGCCCCTGGTGTTCCTGCGGATGCTTTTCTTTTCCGTGACTGTCTGGCTGATGTTCGAGGTTTTCAACCTGTGGCTGCTGAATTGGCGCTACGCCGGGGTGGAGCCCCGGATCTGGCTGCGCTGGCCCGGCTACGCCTTGGCCTTTGCCACGGTGCTCCCCGGGATCTTGCTGGCGGCCCGGGTACTGGCGGCCCTGGGAGTGGGGGCCGGCCTCCGGGGGCAGGTACGCCGCTTTGGGAACTGGCAGCCGCTTTTCTTACTGCTGGGCGCAGTCTGCCTAGTCCTGCCTTTTCTTGCCCCGCGTTATGCCTTCCCCCTCATCTGGGGAGCCTTCTTCTTTCTGCTTGATCCTCTGCTGGACCTGATGACCGGCGACTCCCTCACCCGCCGCTTCCTGGCCGGGGACCGGCAAACGCCGCTGTGCCTCCTTCTGGCTGGCCTCGCCTGCGGAATCTGGTGGGAAATGTGGAACTATCCCTCCGCCGCCAGATGGGTCTATACCCTGCCGGTCCTCAATTTCTGGAAAATCTTTGAGATGCCTGTCCTCGGCTTCCTGGGCTTTCTGCCCTTTGCCCTCGAATGCTGGGTGATGTACGCGTTTCTGGAGCTGCTGGACCGCAGGCTCGCCGGGACCCCCGGCCGCTCCCTTTTTTATCTCGGCCAGGTGGTTTTCTGGCTGGTTATGTTCTGGGCCCTTGATGCGCGCACCGTCATGTCGTATCACTCATGACAGTAAACCAAGACCGTTGCGGCCGGACTGCCGGTGCCCAGCTAGGTGCAGACCTGCCTCTGCGCCAGCTTGAATTCTGGGTTACAATACAGCTTTAATACTGTTTCTCTCGTTTTTTGATAATATAGAGGGAGACTCTTGCCAACCTATTTTTCTCGGTCAGGTACACAGAGCGCAACCTGCCTGTAAGGAGTTATGGCGATAAACCGATCCACCCCACGGCACCCCGCAGCCGATACCCAACCTTCACGCCCCGGCACCCTCTACGCCATCAGCCTGGGCTGCCCCAAGAACCTGGTGGACACCGAAATCATGCTGGGCCGGCTCACCCGCCGGGGTTGGCAGGTGGTGGAATCCCCGGAGGAAGCCCGGGTACTCCTGGTGAATACTTGCGCCTTCATCACCCCCGCCACCCAGGAAGCCCTGGACACCATCCTGGAACTGGCCCGCCACAAGGAGGCCGATCCCCACAAAAAACTGGTGGTGGCCGGCTGCTTGGTAACCCGCTACGGTGAGGAATTGCTGCCGCCCCTCCCTGAAGTGGACCTCTTTGTCGGGGTGGATGATTTTCCCCGGTTGGCCGATTTCCTTGAGGACTGCGCCTCACTCCGGGAGCGCCATTTTTTCAATCTGGCCCCCCGCTTTTCCTACGCCGAGCCTCAGCCCCGGTTTCCCGCCACCCCCCGGCACCTGGCCTACCTCAAGCTCGCCGAGGGCTGCAGCCATCGCTGCACGTTTTGCACCATCCCGGCTATCCGGGGCCCTTATCGCAGCCGCCCCATGGCCACCCTCTTCTCTGAGGCCCGCCACCTTGCCGCCAGCGGCGTTAAGGAGCTCAACCTGGTGGCCCAGGATACCACCGCCTACGGCCGGGATTGGGGCGGCCACCCCGGCTTGGTGGAACTCCTCCAGAAATTGTCCGCCATCCCCGGTTTCACCTGGATCCGCCTCCTTTATACCCACCCGGCCCACATCACTCCGGAACTGATCCAGGCCCTGGCCACCCTCCCGAAGGTGGCGCCGTACCTGGATATTCCCATCCAGCACGCCCATGACGAGATACTGCGGCGCATGGGACGGCAATACACCCACAGTCACCTTCTGGATCTGTTTGACCGTCTGAAGTCCGCCATCCCCGGCCTGGCCCTGCGCACTACGGTGATGGTGGGCTTTCCCGGCGAAACCGAGGAGCATTTTGACACCCTGATCGACCTGATAGAGACGGTGCGCTTCGAGCACCTGGGGGTGTTTCTCTATTACCCCGAAGAGGGCACCCCAGCCAAACGCTGCGCCGATCACGTGCCTCGGCGCACAGCCCAGGCCCGGGCCCGCCGTCTCAAGGCCCTCCAGGCACGCCTGGTCAAGCAAAGGCTGAAAAGCCTGGTCGGCACTGTGCAACCGGTACTGGTGGAAGGGCACAGCCGGGAAACCGAATACCTCCTGTCCGGACGACTGATCACCCAGGCCCCGGACATCGACGGCCAGGTCTATATCAACGCCGGGGTCGGCCTGGTGGGGGAAGTCCAACCGGTGCGCCTCACCCGGGCCCTGCCCTATGATCTGGTGGGGGAGATTGTGACGTGAACAGGCCGCAGGCTGTAAGCTGAATATTTCACTGCGCTCAGAATGAGGGGAATGAGTTTTTTGCATCAGTCCCTGCACTTTTTGTCCTATTGCCTGATGCTTACAGCTTAAAGCCTCTGCCTCTTGGCTTCTGGTTGCGCCGTTCCCTGAAAAAATTGACAACCAGGGCCAACTAAGTTATTTTATTCACTTGTAGATATGCTGGCCCGGAAATACAAAGATCTTTTGAAGGATCTGGAGGGAGACGTGGTTGCCATCAACCAGGCGCTGGTGGCCAATCTCCAGACCCACGTGCCTTTCATCTCCGAAGTGGGACGGCATATCCTGCTGAGCGGCGGCAAGCGCGTGCGCCCCCTCCTGTTCCTGCTGGCCGCCCGCCTCTGCGGTTGCCGGAGCAACCATCTTACCGACTTTTCCACCATTTTCGAGTATCTGCACGCCGCCACCCTGCTCCACGACGACGTGGTGGACGCGGCCACCGTGCGCCGGGGCATCTCCACGGCCAACACCGTTTACGGCAACCAGGCCGTCATCCTGGTGGGGGACTTCCTCCTGGCCAAGTCCCTGTCCCTGGCCGTGGACACCGATAAGCTCAAGGTCCTCAAGGTGCTGGCCCACACCACCACCCTCATGGCAGAAGGAGAAATCCTGCAGTTGCTCCACGCCAGGAACCTGGACCTCACCGAGGAGCAATATTTCGACGTTACCTTCCGCAAGACCGCGGCGCTTATGAGCGCCGCCTGTCAGATCGGCGCCATCCTGGCAGGGGTTTCCGAGGCCCAGGAGGAGGCCCTGACCCAATTCGGTCTGAACCTGGGCATCACCTTTCAAGTCGTGGATGATATCCTGGATTTTACGGGGGACGAACGGGAGCTGGGCAAGCCGGTGATCAACGACCTGAAGGAAGGGCGCATCACCCTGCCTGTTATCCACGCCCTGGCCCACGCCGATGAAGCGGACCACCGCCGCTTAAAGGACCTGGCCCAGGATGTCAGGCCGGAAAATGCCGCCGACATCCTGAACTTGCTTAATAAATACGGTTCCCTGGACTATGCCCGGGAGCAAGCCCGCCATTATACCCTGAAGGCCCAGGACAACCTGCAGCTCTTTCCGGAATCCCTGGAAAGGAGCTACTTTCGGGCCATCACCGAGGAACTCCTCCGCCGCACCCACTAAACTAACAGGCTGTTGAAAAACCACCAAAAGAGAACATTTGTCACCCGAGCGAAGTGATTAATCTTGTAATTTCAAGGTCTTGAGACCATTCACAGCGTTCAGGGTGACAAAGAAAAGGATTTTTTAACAGCCTGCTAACGTCGTCTTCAGGATGAGCCACATTTTGCAAGAGCCCGCCTCTTATCACCCCACCTCTAACCGCATACCATCCTCGGCCCGGATGATCTCGCCGGTAAACTTTTTTGCCGCCAGGGCCACCACATCCATTTCGTCGCAGGGCGGATAAAAATGGCTGAGCACCAGACGCTTCACCCCGGCTTGCGCTGCCATGTGGCCGGCCTCCTCCGGGGTGAGGTGGCCCGGCACCTTGAAGGGATTGGCGCATTCCAGGACCAGGAGGTCGGCCCCCCGGGCCAGCTCCACCAGGGAGTCGCTCACGTCCGTGTCCCCGGAATAGACGAGCGACTGCCCGCCGGCCTCCAGCCGATATGCCAGGCTGCCGTCGATGTGATTGACCGGCGCGCTTTTGATGGTGAGGCTTTCCCAGACGAACCGGTCCGGCCCTTCCGGGCTGAGCTCCTGAACCTGGAGCAGACCCGCCGGGGCTTCCACCCATGGTCCGTAGGCGGCCTTGAGGCGTGCATGAAAATCCTGAAATCCTTGAGCCGCCAGAAGCCAAAAGGGTTCCTGGCGAGTGTAGCCCAGGGAGTAGTGGGAGGCAAAAAGGAAAGGCACCAGGTCCCCGGTATGGTCTGGATGGAGATGGGACAGGGCGATCACGTCCGCCTGGGAGAAATTTAGGCCGTGGCGCAAAAGAGCCCGGCAGGCGCCGCTCCCCAGGTCCAGTAGAATAAGCCGGCCTGCGGCGGAAACCGCATAGGCCGGCGACCCCCGCCTGAGCGACGGCACCCCGGTGCCGGACCCGAGAACGATAAGCTCCATGAGAAGGTTACAGTCAACTGGCTGGTAAAATATGGTTTTT
>JGI24721J26819_10002017_pt1 | contig 22576 bp, 17 predicted proteins | sample YelNatPaOPGAMG01_FD_26819 | JGI IMG/M metagenome (IMG submission 26819) | reverse complement strand
GCAAGGGCAACCAAGGCAATGAGCGTTGTCATGCAGTCCTCCTAGAAAAAATGGATGCCTCATTGTAAATCCTCTTTTGCAGTGCCGTCAAATGATTTTTTTAAAATGCCGATATTTTATGCGCGCGCATGGATTGTGATTGATATCATTTGAGAATCAACCGAAAATATAAACAGGGTAACGCATGGAAAACTTGCATGGGCCTATTGACCTCGGCGACGGCTATTTCCGGATTGGTTCGTCACAATTGGTTGGGTCTCTCCAACCGAATATTTATTTATTGATTGATGGCGATGAAGCGCTGCTGTTCGGGCCGGGAGCTGCGATTGATCTGGAGGAACTGGTGCGAAATATCGAATCGGTTGTGCCGAAAGATCGCATACACACGGTGATTGTGCACGAACAGGATCCCGGTTCATCGTCGGCGTTGTCCCTGCTCGAGAAAGAGGGCATGCGGTTCGATGTGGTGACGCATTGGCGCACATGGAACAGTTTGCGTTTTTATGGCTTATCTTCAGAGCCATATATAATAGATGAGCATTCCTGGATGCTGCGTCTCGCCTCGGGTCGGACCCTTCAATTCCTGCAGACTCCCTACCTCTACCAACCGGGCGCATTTGCTACCTACGATCGGGCAGCAAGAACACTCCTTTCTGGAGCGCTTTTTTCTTCGTATTCATCAGCGTTTTCACTGTATGGAGAAGGAGTTGATTCTCTCGAGCAATTGAAGAATTTCCATCGTGCTACCATGCCATCAAAAGATTTTCTTGCGCCGGTCGTACGTTCTCTGATTTCGTGGGATATTGCACGGATTTTGCCGGCATATGGGCCGATGTGGAGCAAAGGCATCCAAGGTATCTTGACCGAGCTCGCCGATCTTGAGTGTGGCGAGCTTGCACGATCAAAAGAAACCCAGGCTCTAGAACAGCAGATTATGAAGGAAAACGGCTCTCAGGAAGAGGTAGCGCGTCTGAAGGCCGAGCTCGAGAAATTGCGCAAAGTAAATGAGGAGTTGAATCATAGTATTGCTGTTTCGAGAGATAGAGCGCTTCGCGATCCTGTGACAGGACTCTATTCGGAATTTTTCTATAAATCGTTCATCGAAGAAGAAGTAGCAGTCCGGATTTCCGACATGGGGCCGCAGGACAATGTCCTCGGTGTTTTCGGAATCGATGAGAATATCGCCCAAATCGAATACAAGTACGGCTCCCAGGAAGTGGAAGCACTTCTGCATGGTGTCGCTGCTATAATTACTGAAAATCTTCCGCAGACATCGATGGCGTTTCGCTTGCATGGTGCGACAATGGCAGTTTGGATGCCTGCCGTGATGTTTGATGATGCAGTGGCGCTTTTCGATAAAATACGGTATCAAGTCGAAAATTCGAAGGCATTTGTAGAACCAGTGACAGTCTCGGCAGGTGTCGCGACGCTTTCCGAGGCAGCAGACCTTCAGCCAGACCTCGAACGGCTCGGGGCTGACCTTACGGATTTGGGCATTCGTCGCCTCAGGCTTGCAAGGCGCCGCGGCGGCAATACAGTGTATTTCGGGTCTGCTGAAGAGAATGAATCCGAATTCAAAGCCCGCATCCTGATTGTCGACGATGACGCGGTAAATGTCGATGTACTGCGAACCTTCCTCACGAATGAAGGGTTTTCGGTACTTTCCGCTTCAGACGGTCAGGAAGCACTCAGCATTTTGGGCAAAGAAATGGTCGATATTGTCATTACCGAGCTCATGGTTCCCAAGATCGATGCCTATCTTCTAAAGGAGTCGATGCTCTCGAAATCAGCGACAAAAGACATTCCTGTCGTCCTCATCTCTCATCTCAAGACTGAATCGACCATACGGCGTGCGTACCGGCTGGGAATCGTTTACTATCTGCAAAAGCCGATTATACTGGAAGAACTGCTCGGAATTGTGCTGAATCTGACAGAAGCGGGGAGAAGTGCATGACCATCCCTTCAGAATATCTTCTTGGGGCAGCAGTTCTTTTTTTGTGGCTTACTGTATTTGTGGTGCTGCGCACGCTGCTGAATAAAGCAAGATTGGCTATCAAGCAAGAAACGCTCAAATCACAGCTTCGTCAACTGCCACAGATTTTTGCGCCAGTATACGAACAAAGCAGGCACATGATGCGCATGCTGCTCGAACATATTCTTTATCTCACTCAGAATGTGAATATTTCTGCTCACCAGAAACAGCGTCTTTTCAATGCAGATACTGTGAGCTATTTCGAACGCACTCAGATGCGGCGCCTTGCGAGCCATAATCGATTCATAAGAATGAATGCTGCACGGCTTCTCGCGAGTATCGGAACGGATAATGCCCGAAAGGCCATTGAAAAGGCACTGCTGAGAGAGAAGCATTTTCCTACCAGGCTCTATCTTGCCAATGCACTTTCCGATATCAAGGATGCCCGATCGCTCCATGCGCTGATTCAGAGCCTTAAGGGCGCTCACTATTGGTACAGAAACAAGGTAAATATGCTCATTGCTTCCTATGGGGATGCGCTGAGAGATTTCATGCGAGGGTATTACTGGAGCACTGACATAGAAATCCGCGAATTGCTGGTAGATCTTGCAGGCGTAATCCCCTGTGTGGAACTCAAAGAGTACCTTGTTGACATTCTGCATCGGGGGCTCGGCGAAATCGGCAAAATTGAAAAGCTAACGGCAAATTTGCCCTCAAAATGCTGCTACTACTGCGTCCATGGGCGGGTTGAAGCCGACAAGGAGCATCGGCTGTGCCCGTACAGAGGAAAGGTAGCGAATAATTTCCGCTGTTGGAGATATCGTACCCTTGTTACGAGCCTTTCGCCTGCTGTCAGCTATCACCGTCTCATGGTCCGCGCAGCTGAAACGCTCGAACGGTTCTATCCTGATGAGCTCGATTGCGAATACTATCTCGAGCATGTCGACAAGGACATCCAGTCTATTGCCGTCCGGTCTCTTGGCCATTCCCCGCACGAACGGAATGTCCGTACACTGCTGTTCTATCTCGAGCGCGATGAAACAGCCCAGGCAGCGCGAGCAGGTTTGCGTTTGCTATTGAACAGCCATCCGCAATATATGCCTCAGATGATCGAGGCATTCCGCAATTCGGACGGAGTATTGCACAATCGGCTTGCCGAAGTGCTGTCTAGCAGAATCGAATATGTGCTGACAAAATTGCTTGGCTATGAGCACGATTTTGCTGCAGGTGTTGTGAACGAACTCATTACCATGGGAAGAGTTTCCGAGCTTATTGAATTTTTGAAGCGCAACAGGAATAAGGAACTTGAAGCGAAGCTTGTCGAAATTCTCCGCGTCCGATTGTCCGACAGTGAAGTGCTTGCAAGGGAATGCGGCCTTTTTCTGCCCGATCATNTGCTCCAGGAATTGGGTATTAGCCGGATTTCTCCTCCCGCAAAAAAGCGCGAGGAGAAGCTCGACAGGAAAATGGTCAGGCGACTCTATGTCATGCTGGGTTTTGCTATAGCATTTTTCCCCCTCCTGTACATCATCAAATACTATGACAGGCTCGGAGCGATGCCTTTTGTCCAGCACCTCAAGTATTTTGTTCTCAATTTCAATATCAATTTTGCGTATTATGCAATGGCAGTAAACGCGATTTATCTAGGCTTGCTTTTCCTTTCAAAACTCAATATACGGCGGGCTTCGCGTCTGTGGGAACTCAAGAGCATGACCATGCTGTTCAAGCCGCGGATGCTCCCATCGGTATCGATAATCGCCCCCGCCTACAACGAGGAAATGACTATAATCGAGAGCGCGAATTCCCTTTTGAATCTCAAGTATCCCGACTATGAGCTTGTAGTGGTCAATGACGGCTCCAAAGACAATACATTGCGGACGCTGATCGAGCATTTCGATCTGAAAAAAACCGACTTCAGCTATCAGGAGCGCCTGAAGCATTACCCTATCCGGGGCATTTACACCAATCCGGCGATTCCGCGCCTTATCGTGGTAGACAAGGAAAACGGCGGCAAGGCTGATACCTTGAACGCAGGCATCAATGTGGCCTCCAAGGAATATTTCTGCGGCATCGATGCTGATTCTCTGCTTGAGTCGGATGCACTTTTGAAAATTGCTTCGCTGACCTTGGATTATGGGGTAGAAACGCCTGCGCTTGGCGGCAACGTTTTCCCTATCAACGGCTGCAAAGTGGACAAGGGAAAAATCGAAAAAATCGGTGTGCCAAAGAATTGGCTTGCCCGCCTGCAGATGGTGGAGTATTTGCGCGCGTTCATGTGCGGGCGCCTTGGTTGGGATTATCTGAACGCGTTGCTTATTATTTCCGGCGCATTCGGGCTGTTCCGGAAGGAACGCGTCGTTGCGGCAGGCGGTTACCTTACCAGCAGTGGCCAGTATCAGAAAGATACCGTCGGTGAGGATATGGAACTTGTGGTGAGAATCAGCCGGCTCATGCGCGAGAAAAAGCTCAAGTACCGCATCAGTTATGCATTCAATGCAAACTGCTGGACCGAAGTGCCAGAAGAAATGTCGAGTTTGAAAAAACAGCGGAACAGGTGGCAGCGCGGCCTTATCGATATCATGAATTTTCACCGGAAACTGATTTTCAACCCTTCGTATGGCGTGATGGGCCTGGTCGCCATGCCATATTATCTGATTTTCGAAATGATTGGCCCTCTTTTCGAGATACAGGGGTACCTCATGGTCGCAATTGCGGCCATATTCGGCATGCTGAGCGTGCGGCTGGCATTGCTCTTGTTCTTCGCTTCAATACTGATGGGTATATTTATTTCGATTTCATCGGTACGGATTGCGGAACACCTCAATGTCTATTTCAGCTATCGGGATACGCTGCGATTGCTNAGGACCGCAATTCTGGAGAATTTCGGGCTGCGGCAGATGTTTTCGTTCTGGCGGGTGCTGGGGTTTCTGAATGCGATGCGCAAACCGCAAGGGTGGGACAAGTTTGCCCGCAAGGGATTTACAGGGAGCGGACAAGCCGGAGGCAAGGCTGCATGAAAGTAAAGACAAAAGAATATTTCAAAACGAGCCTTCTNTGGAGCCTGGGTATTCTGATTTTTGTTCTATTTACAGCCCTTATCGCGATGCCGTTTGTGCTCTGGATTGCAAAGCCATATCGTCAGCTCGATATCTGGGTTGTCGATAAAACCGTCCCATACGCTGATTTTCGTGAGCATGCAGGTCTTTTTTGGCTTTTGAACAATGAAAAAATCGCAAAACCGGGTTCTCATGTACTGTACGACAAGCGCTCCGATTACTATGGGTTCTATCCGACCGGCAAAAACGAATGGCGTTCACTGCAGCTTCCACAGACAGGCAAGAAGCCNGATTTGATTTATATTGCGGATACCTATGGTGTGTACCGCGATGATTATATGCAGAGCAAGATGGCTGCAACGCTGCCGTCTCTGATCTATGGCGGCCTCAATAACGAAGATTACCGTGTCATTCAGGCTTCACTTGGGGGCGGGANTACACTCGTCGCAGAATTCAATACCGCTGCATCGCCGACGAATTCCCGGGACCGCNCATTGTTCGAGCGCCTTATCGGGCTTTCCTGGCGTGGCTGGATTGGAAACTACTATGAAAGCCTTGCACAGGGTGGTGGTGTGCCCGATTGGGTAGTCGCGAACTGGGAAACAGCCAAAAAAGAGAAGTGGAAGTATGCCGGGCGGGGCATTGTCCTGCTCGATGAAAATGGAAATGTGGAAGTGCTCACCGAGGCTGAAGATTTGGGGCCAAANGGCATGAAGGTGCAGTTTGATGGGCCTTTGGGCCAGAAGCTCGGTATCAAAAAGCCGATTTCCTATCGCTACTGGTTTGAATGGGTTTCTGCCGATCCGCTCGTGGAGCAAGTTGCGCACTATGACCTTGATTTGACGGCGGCAGGCAAGAAAAAGCTTGAAGCGCTCGGCCTGCCCCAGGAATTCCCAGCCATACTCAAGTTTGAGAACAGTCAGTATACAAGTTGGTATTTTGCTGGTGATTTTGCCGATTTGCAATTTTCCGGCACCCCTTACCGCATGGAAGGAATCCGCGACATCAAGCGCATACTCGCTGACGATACCGTGGACAACAACAGCTACTTCTTCTGGAACGTGTATGCGCCGCTCATGCACTACATTCTCGCTGGCGTAGAAAAGCATCGCGCGGAAGTCCGGTCGGAAGCAGCGCTTGCTGGCTCGACTGCGCCTCGTGTAGATGTGAGGGCTGTAAAAGATGGCATCCAGCTCAAGACAAAGAATCATGAATGGGAGACGATTTTCCTGCGCGGTGTGAATATGGGGCTGGCGGAACCAGGAAAATATTTTACAGAATTTCCTTATGATACAGATACATATATTCGATGGTTCAATTATGTTGGCAATCTTGGTGCAAATACGATGCGCGTGTATACGCTCATGCCGCCAGAATTCTATCGGGCATTCAGGATTTATAATGAAACACATCCCGATGCTCCGCTTTTACTTTTGCAGGAAATCTGGCCCGAGGAACACCCGGCCTGGGGACGACTACCTTCAGCCTGCCTACCAGGAAGCATTCCTGAAAGAAATCGATTATGGCATCGATGCGATCTATGGCCGCGCGAATGTCCCGGAGCGGAAGGGTCGGGCCTGGGGAATTTACACCACCGATGTTTCCCCATGGTTGATTGGCTGGCTGGTCGGCAGGGAACTTGAAAGCGCTGAAGTCCTTCAAACCGACGCGAACCATAAAGGGGCGACCTACAAAGGTACCTATGTTTCGGCAGGAGCGAAGGCTTCGCCCACGGAAGTCTGGCTTGCCGAGTCGCTCGACGCTGTTGCGACGACCGAAGCAGAACGCTATGGCCAGCTGCATCCGGTCGGCATTGTAAGCTGGCCTACGCTCGATCCGATCGAGCATGACACCGAGTGGGATCCAAAAACCGGCAAGAAAAACCGCTGGAATGATCGCGCCAGCATTGCGGTTGAGCACCTGGACATTACTGACAAGATGACTGCAGGGTTGTTCGGTGCCTACCATATCTATCCGAATTATCCGGACTTCATCGTCAACGAGCCCGCATACGATCGCTATAAGGATGAATTCGGGGTATTGCGCTATGGCGGGTATCTGCAGGAATTCATAAAGACACACGTGCGATATCCGGCAATCGTGGCGGAATTCGGCATTGCAAACGGGGCAGGGGTCGCACACCTTTCGCCCGATGGGCTCAACCATGGCGGCATCGATGAGGCCACCGCGGGCAGAGATATTTTGCGGATGCAGGCGGCTATCCAGAAAGAAGGCTATGCCGGCGCGATTATTTTTGAATTCATGGATGAGTGGGCGAAAAAGACATGGATAACCGAGCCGTTCAAAATTCCGTTCGACAGGAGAATTTTCTGGCACGATGTCGTCGATCCGGAACAGAATTACGGGCTCATGGCGAACGAAAGCATTCCTCCGCAAAAGCCTGAGCAGACCATTTCCGGCAGTAATGCCCTTTCCAGCATCGAAGTTGCACATGACGCTTCGTATCTCTATCTTACGATACATTTAGCGGATGGCAGAAAACCACAGGATTGCGAAATACTGGTGGGTATCGACACCTATGATCGCGCGCTGGGCCAAATGAGCTGGCCAAAGGGCTTGGGACGCACGGCATCGGGTATGGAATTTCTGCTCGATATCCGTAACAATGAGGCTCGAATTTTGGTCAATCCGTCCTACAACATCGCGTCGGCGCGGTATGCGACGAGTCTTCGACAGGATGGCATATTCGAAACCATGAATATGCTGGTCAATGGCAAAGTCGTGACCAAGGACGGCAGGGAGATTCCGGAAAAGCGATTTAATATGTCGCTTATGAGGCAGGGGCCCTTCGATGAATCCGGCAATCTGTGGAATTTTGAAGGCAATACAGTCAACGTGCGCATTCCGTGGGGCAGGCTCAATGTCACGGATCCATCATCGCTGCGAGTACTGAATGATACACGGACGAATCTGGGTGACCCGGGCATCGATATGCTGAAAGCGTCCATCACGGATGGATTTGTCTTCGATGGGCTTGTGCTGGATACACATTCGGGAGCAGTCACAGGCAGGCTGAATGCAAATGTTGCGTCGCCATACATCTGGAATGGCTGGGAAGAGACGCCCCCCTACCGCGAGCGGCTGAAGAAAAGCTATTCTATTGTCCAGGACGCTTGGAGGAAAGCATCCGAAAAAGACAAGCCGGTTCGCACGGATTTTGTGAGCGCGCATTCGCAATGAAGCAGTGCCGGGGTTCAATGCAGCCAGGTATTTCGCATGGATTTTGTGAGCGAGCATTCGAAATAGAGCTGCGCTTGAATTCATTATAGCATCGGCAATTATTGCCGGAAAGGATTATTCATGCCAGACCAGAGACTCAAGAAATTGGCGCATCTTCTCGTCAATTATTCGACAAAGGTGCAGCCTGGCGACAAGGTGCTGATCGAAAACGTGAATCCGGAACCGGATTTCGTCAGGCTCCTCATCGAAGAAGTGCACGCGGCAGGCGGGCTCGCGTTTGTTTCCTATAGGGATAAACGGCTCGAGCGCACGCTCTTTATGAATGCTCCAGAGGAGCAGTTTATTCTGCAGGCTGAATTCGAACGTGCGCGCATGGACAAGATGGACGTGTACATCGGTTTTACGAGCATGCAGAATTCATTTGCCTGGCAGGATTTACCTCAGGACAAAATCGAGCTCTACAACCGCCACATATGGAAAAAAGTCCACATCGAGCGGCGCATCAGCAATACGCGGTGGGTGGTTCTGCGCTACCCGAGCGCCGCAATGGCCCAGAATGCTGGCATGAGCGAAGATGCATTCGAACAATTCTATTTCGATGTGTGCACGATGGACTATGCAAAGATGTCAAAGGCAATGGATCCGCTTGTTTCGCTGCTTGAGGGGAGCGACCGCGTGCGCGTAAAAGGCCCTGGTACAGACCTTGAGTTTTCGATTAAAGGCATGCCGGCTATCAAGTGCGACGGGACAATGAATATTCCCGATGGCGAAGTCTATACTGCACCCATCCGCGATTCCGTGAACGGCATCCTGAGCTACAATACGCCAAGCGAGAAAGACGGCTTCAAATTCGAAAATATCGTATTCGAATTCAAAAATGGCAAGATTGTGAGCGCCAGAGCAAATGACAGCGAACGCATCAACACAATTCTCGATATCGACGAGGGCGCGCGATACCTTGGAGAGTTTTCGTTTGGACTGAACCCATATATTACCAAGCCAATGCTGGAAACGCTTTTCGACGAAAAAATCGCCGGTTCGCTGCATATCACTCCTGGCAACTCGTACGACGACTGCTTTAATGGCAATCGCTCGGCACTGCACTGGGACATCGTCCTCATGCAGGATGCAGCCTCGGGCGGCGGAGAAGTCTGGATCGACGGCGTGCTGGTGAGAAAAGATGGTTTGTTTGTCCAGCCAGAGCTTGCGGCACTCAACCCCGAGGCGATGAGAGCCTGATTAATCTCCGTCGTTGCCGATAGATTGGACGGGGCAATCGTTGAGCGCCTGCGTGGCGAGTTCAATTTCGCTGGCGGTCTGGGGCTGACGAATGACGCGCGCCTGTCCATCATCGCCGAGCACAAAAATATCGGGTGCGGTGGACGAACAAAGTCCACAGCCGATGCATGAAGAATCGACGTACCATTTGCCTGCGGCATTTCCTGCAAGGCGAGAAGTCTTATCTGCCATAGAATACTCCTGTGCCGGAGAAATCCGGTCTTTTAGAAAATACTGGAATAATGAAAATCCGTTTGTAATCTAAGTTACAAAAATAAAAACAGGCTGTCCAGGACAAATGCCCGAACAGCCTGTGCTGTGAGCAAAGGTCAGTGCTCGCGCCTGCGTTAGTCAATCTTTACTTCGATGGCCTTGGGCGCGGCTTCAGGTTTTTTGGGCATAATTACCTGCAGGACACCATTTTTGAAGTGCGCTTCGATAGCGCCGGCATCGACATCTTCAGGAAGGGAGAAGCTGCGCGAGAAGCGGAATTCTCTGCGTTCCTTGCGGATCCAGCGGCCCTTTTTGGATTTCTCCTCNGTTTTTTCGCTCTTGGCGGTGGAAAGCGTAAGCTGGCCATTGCGCACTTCGAGCTTGATATCCTTGTCGGAAAGGCCGGGAAGCTCTGCTTCGAGCATGTACTTGTCGCCCTCTTCGTAGACATCGATTGCAGGAGTGCGGAATCGTGGGGCAAGCCAATCGTCATCGAAGAATTTTTCAATCAAGTCAAACGGATTGTTATCATAGAGAACCAGGCTGTTCATATGGAACCTCCACTATTGGTGAAGTTCGGCAGGTTTGGATCCTCACAGGACCATTGCACCTGTCCGGAGCCCTTTTTGGCGCTCGATAGTATATTAAGCAAAATTCGTGCCAAAATATAAATAATTTCAATGAAATTTGTAAGTATTTAATAAATAAAGAATAATATCATTCATTTCGAGGCGGGGCTCGGCGCAGGCTTTTGAGGCCTCCTTGGATTCTGTCTGCGATTGCTACAAAGAGCTCTGCGAGCGTTCAAATGATATATTTCTCAATGCTACACATGTATTAAAACGAACCATAGCTCTGTAGCAAAATAATACAGTAGTTGCGTGGCTAGGCCGGTTTTTGCTTTTTTCGCTTGCGAAAAGAGCCGGAAGGGAATACACTATATACGTAAAAGTTCAATCAGGAGGTTCCCATGAAGCGCGTTATTATCGTAGCATTCGTGCTCCTGCTCGGCGTCACCATGGTGTTTGGCCAGCAGAAGGTCGGTGCGTATACCACACTCGAAGAGCCGCTCGCAAAAGAGCTGTTCGATGAATTCCAGAAAGAGACCGGCATTGTCGTGAACTGGCAGAGACTCTCCGGTGGCGAGGTGGAAAGCAGGCTCGAGGCGGAGAAATCGAATCCTCAGGCTTCGATCTGGGTCGGGGGTGTCGGCCTCAACCATATCAGCGCCAAGCTGAAAGGACTCACCGCCCCGTATAAATCGAAAATGCTCGAAAACACTCCCTTGCAGTTCCGCGATCCGGAAAACTACTGGGTTGGGCTGTATATTGGGCCGCTGTGCTTTGTAACCAACAACAAGGTAGCAAAAGCGCAGGGGCTTGTGCCGCCCACATCCTGGGCCGATCTTCTCAAGCCTGAATACAAGGGCAAAATTCGTATGCCGAATCCAACTACCTCGGGTACGGCCTATAATACGCTCACGACGCTGCGCTATGTCTTTGGCGGCGATGAAAACAAAGTGTTCGATTACCTCGGCAAACTCGATAAAAATATCGATCAGTACACAAAATCCGGTTCTGCGCCCGGCAAGAGCGTCGCAATCGGTGAAATTCCAGTTGCAATCGGCTATGCCCACGATAATGTCAAACTCAAAGTCGAGGGCGCCGATATCACCATTACCTTCCCCTCGGAGGGCACAGGCTTTGAAATTGCTTCTATGTCGCTCGTAAAAGGCGGCCCTGACCCCGTCAATGCAAAAAAGCTCTACGATTGGGTTCTCTCTCCAAAGGCCCAGGAAATCATCGCGAAGTGGTATGTAATCCCGCTGTCGAAGCTTGCAAAGAAGAATCCGAATGCCTTCAGCATCAGCGAAATCAAGACTGTCAACCAGGATATNCTCTGGGATGCAGCGAATAAAGAGCGTCTCCTCGAGCGCTGGGTAAAAGAGATCGGATCGAAGCGCTGATTTCTCTATCATCGAAAGGCTATCGATAGAGAGCGAAAAGCCGGGCCCTGCGGTAAAATTGCTGCAGCGGTCCGGTTTTTGATACAAGAAGGGGATTGCGCGTGTTTACAAAGAAAAAATTGATTGCATTCGCCATAGCATGCGCCATTTTTGCAGCGGGCGAGTATTGGATTTTTTCGACAATTCAAGCGAGTTTCGAAAAGAATGCAGCAAAGGAAATAACAGCGCTGACAAAAGCGATTGCAGGATCCGCCCCAGAAAATAACGAAAACCTGGCGAGCTGGGTCGAACAGCTTGCTTCGACATATCAAGGGTATCGCTTTTTTGCGTTCAAAGGTGTCCCCGGCGAAGAAGACAGCGAACCAATAGGCGGGGATAGTGCGCTTTCAGATCTGTGGAAACTGCCGTCAAATGCGGATATCGCGGCAAAAGCGGCTGAGTCGGTTTCGTATCTCGAGGTGTTCCGCTGGCCTTCGAGGGTAACGTTTGCCGGTGTGCCCTATACCCTGGTTGTTGTTCCCGTGCCGGATGCTCAAAACAGCTCTGCGCGCGCTGTGCTCTTGGTTGCGGCGGATGCATCGGGATACATAGCATTCGGAAAGCTTGTGCAGACGCTGGCTGTNGTCGCCTTTGTGCTGTTNGCGCTCGGGTTCGGGATAGCGACCTTTTCGCGAGATCCCATAAGCGGCTACGCGATTTTGGTGCTTGCAGCNGTCGTTGTCGCCTTTGTGGCNTATCCCCTGTTCGAAGCTGTGCGTCTCACGTTGATAAAGCAAGGNCGATTCAGNTTCGATGTCTGGAAGACGATACTNTCGAACCGGCAATACCTCCAGGCATTGTGGGGTTCGATTCAGCTCGGCATTGTGACGGCGACCATCTCGACTTTCATCGGCTTCATGTACGCATTCGCAGTGGCGCGAACGAGTATGAAGGGCAAGAAGCTCGTGACCGCGCTCGCAACAATGCCCGTCATTTCGCCGCCATTCTCCTTGACCCTGTCGATTATTCTTCTGTTCGGCAAGAATGGCATCATCACGAAGCAATGGCTTGGTCTGCAGAATTTCAATATCTACGGGCTGGGCGGGCTTGCGCTGGTGCAGACTATCAGCATGTTCCCGATTGCATTTCTGACGATGGAGGGGGTTCTGCAGGCGATCGATTCCACGCTTGAGGATGCATCGCTCGATCTCAATGCATCGCGGTGGCATACATTTTCGCATGTGACGCTGCCGCTCGCCGCGCCGGGTTTGCTTTCGAGCTGGCTCCTCGTGTTCACCAATTCGCTGGCTGATTTTGCGAATCCCCTGCTGTTGTCGGGATCGTACAGAGTGCTTTCGGTGGAATCGTACATCGAAGTGACGGGCATGAGCAGGCTGAATAACGGAGCTGCGCTGTCATTGCTCCTGCTGTTGCCCACGCTGACTGCATTTCTGGTACAGCGCCGCTGGGTGAGCAGGAAATCTTTTGTCGTGGTGACTGGTAAGCCTTCGACACGGCTGTCGGATTTGGCGGCTCCGGGGGCGCGGCGCGCCTTGACCGGTTTTGTCGTCGTGGTGAGCGGGCTTATCGTCGCTCTGTATTTGACCATTGTTGCTGGCTGTTTCGTCAAGAATTGGGGCATCGATTACACCTTCACGCTGGTGAATATCCGCGAAGCGCTGACGAGAGGCAAACAGGCTCTGATTTCGACGATTACGCTGGCGGGGATCGCGACGCCGATTGCGGGTATTCTCTCGATGGTGGCTGCGGTGATTCTCGTGCGCAAAAAATTCCCCGGTAAGCGCATCCTCGAATCGCTCATCATGACGCCGTTTGCCATTCCGGGCACGCTGGTAGGTATCAGCTTCATTCTAGCATTCAACAAGCCCCCTCTCCTGCTGGTCGGGACTGGCGCGATTCTGGTAATCAACTATGTCATCCGCGAACTGCCGGTAGGGCTCGAAGGGGGTGTAGCTGCCCTGCGCCAGATCGATCCGTCGATTGAGGAGGCGGCGGCGGACTTGGGCGCTGACCAGGCCACCATTTTCAGGACGATAATCTTGCCGCTCATCAGGCCGGCTTTCATTTCGAGCATGTCCTACACATTCGTACGTTCGATGACTGCTGTCTCGGCAATTATCTTCCTTATCAGCGCGCGCTGGTACCATATTACGATCCAGATCTACAACTTTTCGGAGAATCTGCGATTCGGCTTGGCGAGCGTGCTTGCGACAACCCTTATCATTATCGTGCTGGCGGTTTTCGGGCTCATGCGCCTTGTAATACGTCAGAGCGAATTTTTGGAAAAGACCGTGACCGCCCAATGAGGTGAGGCAAATCGTAAAAAGGGTCTGACCCCTTTTTAAAGAAAAGGAATTGTGAATATGGCAACAAAATCCGTGCCTGTGACCCTTTCCCATGTGACGAAAATTTTCAAGGATCCAAAGAGCAGGGCAGAGGTCCATGCGGTGGAAGATGCGAATTTTGAGGTGAAGCCGGGTGAGCTGGTGACTTTGCTGGGGCCTTCGGGCTGCGGCAAGACGACGACGCTCCGCATGATCGGCGGTTTTGAGCTGCCGACGAAGGGCAAGATTCTTATCGGCGACACGGATGTGACCTATCTGCCGCCGAACGGCCGGCAGACCGCCACGGTATTTCAATCGTACGGTCTGTTCCCGCACATGGATGTATTCGACAATGTCGCCTATGGGCTCAAAATCCGCAAGCTTAGCCACACTGAAATCGAGAACAGGGTGAGAACCGCGCTCGAACTGGTCGGCCTCGCCGAACTTGCTCACCGTGCACCGGGGCGGCTTTCCGGTGGTCAGCAGCAGCGCGTGGCACTGGCGCGCTCCCTGGTTGTCGAGCCCCAGGTTCTGCTTCTGGATGAACCGCTTTCCAACCTCGATGCTCTTCTGCGCGAGCAGATGCGGGTAGAAATTCGCCGCATCCAGAAATCGCTTGGCATTACGGCCATCTACGTTACGCACGATCGCATCGAAGCCATGAGCCTCTCAGACCGCGTGATTGTTATGCGCGACGGTGTAATTCAGCAGATAGGCACGCCAGGCGATATCTACGAAAGACCGCGTTCGATGTTCGTCGCGGGCTTTGTGGGCAAGGTTGCTTTCTTTCCTGCCCAGCTTGAAGGAATCGAAGCTGGCGGCAAGCGATTTGTACCGTAGGAGGAAAGAGAATCCGTGCTGGCTCGGCTGCAGAGGGGCTTGGCATAGGATCCCGTGCCGTCATTATGGCAAGACCCGAATCGCTCAGGTTTGTGGAAAAGGAAGATGCGATCTCGTCGGGAACCGTCACCGCGCGGGTGTATCTAGGGTCGAGCGTCGAAATCTATGTAAAGACCGAAACGGGGGAAATCTTGGTTCAGATTGATGATCCTTCGGGGAAAGCCATTCCTTCGGAGGGCGAGCCTGTCTGGATCGGCTTGAACGAAGCCCTGGTGCGCGTGCTTCCTGCAGAATGAACCTGAGCCTTCAGGAAAATGCAGTCAGATGCCGCAGGGTGCGGACTCACGTGCGCTCTCGCCATCGCAGCAGGACCGCTTCGATCGCATCGATCGTGAAATATACAAAAAGCCCGAACAACGAGAGCGCAAGAATTGCCGCATACATGTCGGGGTANTCAATTCTCGACCAAGCATCCATGATGTACCAGCCAAGGCCATCGACCGAAGCGAATGTTTCCGACAAAAAGAGCACTGCAATCGCGGTACCCAAGCTCACTCGCAGTGCCGACATGAGCGACGGCGTTGTCGACGGCACAATTGCAAGCCGAATAATGGAGAGCCGCGAAAACCCCAAGGTTCGCACACTGTCGAGCAACGCCGGTGCGATGCCTTTTGCCGCATCCCTCCCTGTCACGAAAAGCTGTCCAAAAATGACTAGGCCCATCAGCGCAATCTTGGATGCATCGCCCAGCCCCAGAAAGAGCATAAGAATGGGTAGAAAAGCGACTTTTGGCAACGGATGCAAAAAGTAGACAAGCGGCGCGAAGATATTGTCGAAAAATGGAATGCGTCCGGCGAGTAGCCCAAGCACCCANGCAAGCGGACCCGCGGCCAGAAGCGCAAAANANACGCGGCGCGCCGACGCAAGCACATGAACCTCGAAAACACCTTTCTGCAGATTCGATGCGAATTTGGCAAAAGCGAGCGAGGGTGAAGGCAAAAACGGACGCTGCACGAGCGCGGCCGCAGCCCACCATGCTGCTACAAGAAATATCGCTGCTGCAAAAATTTGCGCTGACCTCGCGAGAAATCGCGCAACAGACGGNGCAAGCTTTTTGCGCGCAGACTGTGCTTCTGAAACATTCACTTCCGCTCGTGCTGCCTGCCCAGCAAATGCCCCTGCAGCCATCTCTGCTTCGGCTTTTTGTGCAACGGCCTGATTGAAGGCATGGCGAAGCGCACCGACCGCGGCAAGGTAACCGCTGGTCTCCCGCGGATTCAATGATGCGTCGCGTAAGATGTCAGGCTGCTTTTGAACCATGGGGTCTTGCATGCCAGCCAGAGCGCGCCCCGCCGATTCTTCTTCCCATACATGCGGATTGTCTACAACCTGGCAATGGTCTGCAGGCATGCTCCCGTCAAGCACGACAACAGAATCGGCGAGATACACAGCCTCTTCGATCGAATGAGTGACTATGATGATTGTGGTATGGTGCGCTCGCTGAATACTGCGCAGCATGTCCTGGACCGATTCGCGGGTCAGCGCGTCCAGGCTCGAAAATGGTTCATCCATAAGGATGATGTCTGCATCGATGGCAAGAGCCCTGGCAACTGCAACGCGCTGCTGCATACCGCCGGAAAGTCTCACTGGATAGGCTTTTCGCCATTCGGAAAGGCCAAGCTCTTCAAGAATACCTTGGACCCGCGCATGGCGCTCCCCTGGAGGGATACCAAGCGCTTCCAGCCCGAGCCCTGCATTGCGCTCGACAGTCAGCCATGGCAAAAGGCCGAAATCTTGGAAAATGAAGGCTATGCGCGGCCCAGCAGCCGGGACCTTGCGGCTCTGGTACTCCCCTTCCTGCCGGCCCTCAACGACAATTCTGCCGCTCTGCGGTGCATTGAGCCCGGCGATAAGGCGCAAAAGCGTAGTCTTGCCACAGCCGGATGGACCTATTACTGCAGTGATGCGGCCATGCTCGAATTGTGCAGAAAAATGCTCGAAGACCGGCTTCGGTACACCGTGGACAGTATAAAAGAAACTGATATCTTCGAGACTTACCATCCAACTACCATGCTGGCATCGACAAGGTCAGCGGTTTTGGGCAACGATTTTATGAGGGCTTTGGATAAAAGCCATTGTTCAGCCGTTTCGATGCTCGTCTGCGCAGGGAGCCGCGGTTTGACATAGTGCGGAAATACAAAGACGCGCGCAGCTTCTTCCGGGAAACTGAGCGATTCGATCAGCATGTTCCTGTACTGATCCGGCTGGGCGTTGATACGCTGTGCGGCATTCCAGTAGGCACGATAGAATCCTTTGAGCGCATCGGCATTTTTCGCAATTACCGAGGGCGGAAATGCGAGAACACCTGCTTCGAGGCCGGAATCGTCGGAAGAAACGAGGATTTTTGCGCCGCGAAGCTTGGCAGTGGTCAGAAATGGTTCAGGCATGACTGCGGCAGGGATTTGATCCGAAAGCAGCATTTCGAGCCGCACCGGCATTTTGGGGACTGGAACCAGGTTGAGCGAATCAGCCTTGAGGCCTGCTTCTTTCGCGCTCCAATCGGCAAAATAATGAATAATGGTATTGAGGGAAACGGCAACATTCTTGCCTTCGAGCTCTTTCATGGATTGAATATTCGATTTGGGTGAAACTGCGACGCCATATCGGCCATTGGTGAGGCTCGTAATCTTAAGCGGAAACCCACCCTGATTCGCGAGAATGACAGCAAGCACATCGGTAACTGCGCCATCGATCTTTCCTGCCTGAAGCGCCGAATCCCGTTCGATTGCGCTCGAGAATCGAACAAGCTTGACTGAGATGCCTTCTTTCTGGAACAAGCCTTCGCTATCAGCGACGATAAGGGGCAGCGAATCTGCATCGGCGAAAATGCCAATACTCAAAGGGGCAGTCTGAGATTGCTGCGCTGAAGCTTGTGTAAAAGGCTGAACGAGCACTGCAAGGGCAAAGATGAGAAAAGTAAAAATTTTCATGATTCTTAAGGCTCCTCTCGACTCCATCTGTATATATTTTTATCGACTATACCCAGATGGTCAAGTATCCTGTACACGACTGTGTCGACAAGGGATTCGATGTTTTCGGGCTTGCCGTAGAAACTCGGCGATGCGGAAAGGATGACAGCACCAGCTTCCTTGAGGGTGGCCATCGCCCTTATCGATACAAGGGAAAGCGGTGTCTCGCGCGGGACTACAATGAGGGGCCAGCCTTCTTTGAGGGCAACTGCTCCAGCTCTGTGAATCAGATTTGAGCAGGCTCCGCTTGCAAGGGAACCCAGAGTGCCCATCGAGCACGGCACGATGACTGTTCCATTCAATCTGAAAGAACCTGAGGCGATAGGCGCTGAAAAGTCGCTGCTGTCGTGCATCGTGATGAGCGCAGGGCCTCCGTCAGGCCCGCCCTGAAGCCTGAGCTTCCCAAGCCAATAGCCGAGCGGCCGGCCCGTTTCTTGCAAAAGCACGCGTGCGCCCCACTGGCTCGCCACAACGTGGAGAATGACGCCTCTCGATGCAAGCGCAGACATGAGACGCAATGAATATAAGGCACCGGAAGCGCCTGTGATGCAGACGAGGTAGCGCATCGCCATAGATTCATTTTAGCGCAGGTATATATCCAGCGCAACACCACATAAATAAACAATGGGAATAATCTGATTGAGGGTATATGCTGCAAGCTTGATGCGGTTCTGTGTTTTCTGCGCTGCGATGAGATGTTCCGCGATAAGAAGAACGAAACAGAATGCTAGCCCGATTGCGGTAAAAAAACCGGCAGAATCCCAAAAAAGATAGACACTTGCAAAGCCGGCAAAAGCGCCAAGATGGCTTGCTGCGGCAATGATTCTGGCATATGTCTCTCCGAAGCGTGCGGGGATCGAATGCAAATGCTCTTTACGATCGAATTCGATATCCTGCAGAGCGTAGATAATGTCAAAGCCGGCGACCCAGAGCGCAACGCCTGCTGTCAAAGGGAAATACCGAAAATGGAATGCTCCGGAAATGCCTAGAAAAGCTCCATGGTTGCCGCAGAACAAGCCACTCCGAGCCAGTAGTGCGAGAGCCAGGTAAAGCGCTTTGTGTAGGAATAGCCGAAAAGCAGGATACCTGCAGCCGGCAAAAGCGCCAGACAGAGCAGATTGAGCATCGCCGCGCCCAGCACAAGCAGAGCGAGCATTGCGAATGTAAAAATCCACAGTTCTCGAGGCGCAAGCTTGCCGGATGGAAGATGGCGATCCGCAGTGCGCGGGTTTTTTGCGTCGATGTCGCGGTCGATAATTCGATTCAAGGCATTGGCTGCGTTGCGTGCGCCGAAGGCGGCGACAATGATCCACAGGAGCTTGGCGGCAGGTGGGCGGCCTCCTGTTTCGAGGAGAATCGCGGCCACGACAAAGGGAAGAGAAAACAGGGTGTGCGTAATCATGACCGAATCGCCGATCATGCCGAGGCGCTTGAAAATGCCCTGTTCAGTCGAACTCGATGCCATATTCCTTCCAGCGCGAATTCACAAGCTCGACGATATCGAGGCGCATCGCGAGAGGATCCGGCCATTCGCGGTCGTAGCCTTCCTCGGGCCATTTGCGCGTCGCGTCGATTCCAAGTCGCGTACCGAAGCGCGGCTTGGGCGAAGAATGGTCGAGCGCATCCAAAGGGCCCTCCGAATATTCAAAATCACGCTTTGCATCGATGTTGTTGAATACCCGCCAGGCGACCATCGAAAGATCCTTGAGCGAGATGTCGTCGTCGATTACTATGATCAACTTTGTGTACATAAGCTGTCCCATGCCCCAAAGAAAATGCATAACCTTTCGCGCCTGGCCGGGGTAACGCTTGCGGATCGAAACGAGCACACAATTGTGGAAAACGCCTTCGAGCGGCATGTTGATGTCCGTGATCTCAGGACAAAGCTGCTTAAGGAGGGGCAAAAAGAGCCGTTCGGTCGCCTTAGCAAGGAAACAGTCTTCTTTGGGCGGAATGCCGACGATAGTGGCAGGGTAGACAGGAGTTTTACGCCGCGTCATCCGCTCGAGATGGAAAACCGGGTAGCCATCGGGCAGGGAATAGAAGCCTGTATGGTCACCGAAGGGTCCTTCGAGGCGCTCCTCATCCGGGTCCACATACCCTTCGAGGATGAATTCGGCATCGGCAGGGGCGAGAATGCCCGTGTCGCCGATCTCGACGACTTCGGCAGGTTTGCCGCGCAAGAAACCTGCGAACATCGCTTCCCAAATGCCTTCGGGCAATGGTGCAGTAGATGCGTAGGTGACAGCGGGGTCTCCGCCGAGGGCGACGACAACTGGCATGCGGCGACCCTGCGCTCGGTATTTCTGGAAAAAGTGGGCAGCATCCTTGTGGATGTGCCAATGCATGCCAGCGGTGCGATCATCGTAGATTTGCATGCGGTACATGCCCCAATTCTGCGATTTGGTTTCAGGGTCGATTGTGCAGACGACCGGCAGAGTCAGGAACCGTCCTCCATCCTTCGGCCAGCACTGGAGAATTGGCAATGTGTCGAAGCCGCCCTCATCCTCGACTTCGCGGACTGCCGCGCGCCCTACCTTTTTCGGCATGAGCGAACGCGCGATCGGCAATCTAGATAGTGCCTCAGGCAAGGCTGTGAACAGCGAAAAATCCCTCAACTGGCTCCAAGCCCAACGGATGAGCGAATCGATTTCGCCTGCTTTTTCGTCGAGGCTTTCCGCGCCGAGCGACCAGGCCATGCGTTTTTCGGATCCATACGCATTGATGAGAAGCGGCCACCGCGAACCGCGCACATGCTCGAAGAGGAGGGCAGGGCCGCCGCGCCGCATCACTCTGTCGGCAATTTCGGTGATTTCGAGAATGGGGTCGACTTCCGCGGAAATGCGCACAAGCTCGCCTTTCAGCTCGAGAAAGGAAATGAATTCCTGTAACCCGCTGTATGCCATAATGATTGAGTATAATGGGCGGCCGCCGGCTTGTCCAAGTGGCTGGCAGGCTGGCATGAGGACGGCAGGCTATGGCCAAGATATTGCCACATCATTGTTATAATTATTCATCATATTTTCAGGCATTTCATATGGATTTAAAGCCTGGGAATCAATACGATTGACGATGAAATTCTGAAAAGGAAGTGCCATGTCGGACATCATCATCAGTCTCGATAAGGTCAGGAAAGTCTACTTTCTCGATACGGTCGAAGTGGAAGCGCTCAAGGATATTTCGCTCGATATCCATGCAGGTGATTTTGTGAGCATCGCTGGGCCCTCAGGCTCAGGAAAAACAACAATTCTCAACCTCATCGGCTGCGTCGACAAGCCCACTTCGGGCACCGTCGTCGTAAGCGGCAAGCGCACCAGCGACCTCGATGACGACAGCCTCACCGAGCTCCGTCATACGTCGATCGGTTTTATTTTCCAAACATTCAATTTGATCCCTGTACTCAATATCCGCGAAAATGTCGAATTACCGCTGCTTCTGGACAGCCAATCGGCACGCAGCCAGCCCAAGGTCGAGAGCAAGGCCGAGCGCAAAGAGTGGGTGGATTTTCTCATAGAAAGCGTAGGGCTTAAAGACCGCATGCTGCATAAACCGGCAGAATTATCCGGCGGCCAGCGCCAGCGCGTGGCCATCGCCCGCGCCCTCGTTATGAAGCCTGCAATCGTGCTTGCAGACGAACCTACCGCCAACCTCGATTCGGCCACCGGCGAAAGTATTCTCCGCCTTATGCGGCATATGAATGAGTCTTTTGGCACTACCTTCATTTTCAGCACCCATGATCCGGATATCGTCGAAGAGGCCGACCATGTTATCCGCCTCAAAGATGGCAGGATAATCGAAGATCGACGTCGCAGCGGCGCTTCGGCTACGCACCTCGCGGCCAATCTCGAAACGGCTGAAGCAACGGGCACCGAGGGCGGACAGCTATGATCGCAGCGCGGCTCGCATGGGGAAATCTCGGCCTGCACCGACGCAAATCCCTGCTGATCGGGATGATCATGGGGATGGGCATTCTCATTCTCTTTATTGGCAATTCTTTTATCGATACCGCACTTTCGGGTCTTCAACACATGTTCGTGCAAGGGTACACAGGCGATCTCATGGTCACCGGACCGACGGAATTCCCGACAACAGTGCTGGGCGAAACGGCTGGAAGCGAAGAGGTGCTTCCGCACATTGCGCAGATAAAAAAATATGAGGATTTTCTGGCTGGGCGCCATGATGTCGCAGCAACGCTCCCGCTGTTGAGCGGACAGGTGGATTTCGGCATTGGCGAGACGGAGCTCGGCTCTGGATACTGCTTTGGCGTAAATGCCGATGATTACAGGAAATTCTTTCCTGATAACGTAACGCTGGTGAGCGGCGGCTGGCCGAAAGAAGGCGATGGGCCATGGGTCCTGCTTTCCGAGCCCACGCTCGCTTTGCTCAACAAAAGTGCCCCTGCACCTGTGCAGCCTGGCTCGAAGATTATAATGACCGCTCTTGCTAACTCAGCCGGAACGGTTATTCGCGAGGTGACGGTAAAAGGCGTAATCAAGTTCAACCAGAGCAATCAGCAACTTGCGGGAATTACACTCGCCGATGCAGATACGATGCGTGACCTTTTGGGATTTGCAAGCCTGCGGGATGGAGCGCCGGTGCTGACAGGTCAGGAAGCTTCGTTTGTGAACAATTTTGACCCGAACGCATTGTTCGAAAATCTGTTTGTAAGTGGAAATGCAAAACAGGGGTCAGACCCC
>JGI24721J26819_10002010_pt1 | contig 22616 bp, 25 predicted proteins | sample YelNatPaOPGAMG01_FD_26819 | JGI IMG/M metagenome (IMG submission 26819) | reverse complement strand
AAAAGTCTTTTTAACGGTTTTTTTAATTAAATTTTTAATCTCCTCTCTGACCATTTTAATCCCGCTATTTACCTTTTCAACCAAAAATTTAAGAGTTAAAAATTTTTGTTGAAATTATATTCCAAATATTGTCTTTTTTAACTAAGTATATCTTTTTCTCGCCTTAACTGCAACTTTGGAAATCTTATCCAAAAGCAAAGATTGCTCATCACACCCCAAAAAGAAACCCATCTTTCTTTCCGTTTTTAACCTTTTGGTTGTATACTTTAAATAATGAGGCAATATGATGATTGTTGACTTAACAAAAAAAATTTCTCATCATTTTAAAATCCTTGAAACATACCAAGCAGGCATTGTTTTGAACGGCCAAGAAGTAAAATCAATTAAAGCGGGCCGCATTTCATTAGAGGGTGCCTTTGTCGTCTTCAGAGGAAACGAACTTTTTTTGACCGGAGCAAACATCCCGCCCTACCAACCCAAAAACGCGCCGGCTAATTATCATCCGCAAAGAACAAGAAAACTTCTTTTAACCAAACAGGAAATAAAAAATCTTTTTGGCAAATACAAACAAAAGGGATTGACGATAAAGCCACTTTCAGTGTATACTCAAAAAGGAAAAATAAAAATTGAATTTGCCCTTTTAAAAAGCAAAAAGAAAATTGACCGTCGGGAAGAAATAAAAAAGAAAGAATGGCAAAGAGAAAAAGAAAGTGCTCTGAAGAGAAATCTTTTGTTTAACAAGTAAGAAAAGCAAAAAATAAAGAAAGGTAAAAGGTAAAAATTCTTCCCAAAATAACTAAGGGGATGAAAAGTTTTGACAGAGATTGGACTCATTATAATCAAGCCGAGGAATAGGGGACCCTCGTTAAAATCCCCGCCAACATAAGTGCAAACTTATTTAGAACACCGGCTTACGCTTTAGCATAAGTTAAGCCCATCTCTTCTGCCTATCCCCGATAAGCAGAAAGAGGTGTCACCTTTTCGGGGGAAATAATTGTCCTGCCCAAGACAATTATTTTAATAAGGGCTCGGGCAGAAGAAGTTTTGCCGATTTTTCATTCTCCTGCCTTAAAAATGAAATCGGCTCTGCTTGGAAAATTATTTTGAGGAAAATCTCTGGACGAGGATTCGCCTCCTCCATCTCCACCATTTCCTGCTAATCTGTTTAACGATTAGCCGAAAATGAACAATTATTTATAAATTTTTGCAGAAAAGAGTAATTATCAACAATCAAATAAGGGTTGAAAAGGTAAGGTTAATAGATGAAAACGGCAAACAGCTGGGAATCGTTGATTTAAACGAAGCCATTCGCCGAGCGCAGGAAAAGGGGCTTGACCTCATCAAGGTGACGGAAAAGGTAGAACCGCCTGTTTGTAAAATAATGGATTATGGCAAATATCTTTATCGGCTAAAAAAAAAGGAGAAAGAACAAACAAACCACCAGAAAAAGGGAGATTTAAAAATAATCAGATTAACCTTTGCTATTTCATCTCACGACCTAAAAATTAGAACAGAAACAGCCCAAAAGTTCCTTGAGAAAGGTTATAAAGTCAAAGTGATTATGTTCTTGCGAGGGAGGGAAAAAGGATTGGCTGATTTTGCCAAAGAAAAATTCCTTGGCTATCTGGAAGGCCTGAATAAAAATTGCCCCCTTCGCGTAGAAAGAGAGCTTAAAAAAGAGGGAAACAATCTGACGATAATTGTAAGCAAGGCGGGCTAATTTTTTAATAAACTCCCGCCGTTTCCTTTACTGCATTATAACCCACCGTTACCCTCAAGGGATTTTTAAAGAAAGACAAAAAATCTTTATGAAAAGCAGAAAAGCCATTTTAAAAAGATTCAAAATAACCAAATCTGGCAAGGTTTTAAGACGAAAATGCGGCCAGAACCATTTTCGCGCCAAAAAATCGGGTAAAAAAATTAGACAATCAAGAAAATGGGCCACCGTACCACCTTTCTTGGCAAAAAAAATTAAACGTTTAGCCGGAAGAAAAGGCAGGTAAATTTATAATTTTTTATTTAATTCATTAATTAATTATCTCTATCTATGGCTCGAGTAAAAAGAGGAATAATAAGTCATAAACGCCGGAAGCATTTGCTTAAACACGCCAAAGGCTTTTTGTTGGGCAGAAAATCAAAATACCGGCTTGCTAAACAAGCACTAATGAAAGCGTGGACCTACGCTTACCGCGACCGGAAAAATAAAAAAAGAAATTTCCGACAACTCTGGCAAATAAAAATTGGCGCCGCCTGCCGTGAAAATGGTCTGTCTTATAACAAATTTATCAATCTCTTAAGAAAAAAGGGGATTTGCCTTGACAGGAAAATTTTGGCAACACTCGCCGCAGAAAAACCGTCTCTCTTTAAAAAAATTATTGAGAAAGCCAAAAGTTAATTTTCTTCTCTTTTGGACCTAAAACGCACTTTGGCGTTTTCTCCTCTTAAAAGTTTCAATTTTGTTTCTTCTCCTCGGTTATAGCCGCCCAAACGGCCGTCTGATCTAATTACGCGATGGCAGGGAATCTGCGGATTATAATTTTTCTTTAAGATATTCCCGACTGCCCGCCATGCCCGCGGCTGACCGGCTTTTTGAGCAACTTCTTTGTAAGTCAAACATTTTCCTGCCGGAATTTTGCTGACCACTTCATAAACCCGTCCCTCAAAATTTTTTACCAGAATTCTTTTCTTTGTCATAAATAAAAAAAATAGCCCTGCAAAAATTTCTCATTTTTTTCTTCGGGGTTTTTATTTTTTCTGGTAAAGAAAATAAGAAGCGAGCCAAATAAGCAAAATAGCCGCTATGGTCAAGATAACCCGGAGAAGGCTTTTCTTTTTTTCTTCGGCCGTCATCTGTTCCCCCTCTTTGACCCCACCTGCATTTTTTTGGTTTAACTCATTTGCTTCACTCATTTGTTTTTCTTTGCTTCTCGCTAAAAGTCGTTTTATTTATTATTTATTATACCAATTATACCAAAAAAGCTATTTCTCCCTAACCCCGGAAGAAAATTCTTCCAGTTCCAAAGGCATTGGCCGATAAAGCTGTTTCAATTTTGCTGCCTGAGAAAGAGCAAACGCCGCCGCCATTAACGAGAAAAGAATAATTAACAGAAACGCTGTCAGAACATTTATTTTTCTTCTAAAAAAAGGGTCATTAAGCATCACTTTTGTCTTAAAATTTTTAACAAATCTTTGAAAGGCCGGCTGTTTAAAATATCTTTTTTCTCCGCCCAGCCACGCCGGGCAACGCTTACGCCGTACTCCATAAAACCCAACTGGCTTCGGCGATGGGCGTCTGTATTAATAAAAAGCCTTACCCCCTCTTCCACGGCTTTTTTAACATTAAAGTCATTGAGGTCCAGTCTTTGCGGGAAACTATTAATTTCTAAAGCAGTTTTTGTTTCTTTGGCTGCCCGCAAAATTTTATCAATATCAATTTGATACTCGTCGCGTTTTTTTAATAAGCGGCCGGTAGGATGGGAAATAATTTTTACAAAAGGATTTTTCATTGCCCGAATCATCCTTGCCGTCATTTCTTCTCTGGAGATTTTAAAATTAGAATGAATGCCGGCAATCACATAATCTAGTTTTNCCAAAACTTTTTCTTCTTTTATGTCTAACGAACCATCGTTTAAGATATTGGCTTCGCAACCGTGCAAGANCCTGAAATTCACAGCCGCTTTTTCGTATTTCTGGTTAATTGCCTCTATTGCCTTATGCTCTTCCAGCAATCTTTTTTCATCCAGCCCGTTTTCTATTTTGAGAAATTTAGTGTGGTCAGCAATGCCCAAATACTGGTATCCTCTTTTAATGGCTTCTTCGGCTAATTCTTCCAAACTATCCTCGCCGCCATCCCAATCCGAATGACAATGCAAGTCGCCTTTAATATCTTTAAGCTCAATTAAACAGGGCAGGCCCGGCGATTGACGCAAAAAAGAGCGGCGCGCCGCCTCTACTTCTCCCCTGTCTTCTCTTAATTCCGGCGCCGGGCAGGACATACCTAAAAAATGGTAAATTTCCTCTTCGGTCTTTCCGCCTAAGCGGCGGCTGCCGCGGAAAAGTCCGTATTCGTTAAGCTTAAAACCCTTTTCAAGGGCGATTCTCCTTAACTTAATATTGTGTTCCTTGCTCCCGGTAAAATATTGGAGAGCGGCGCCAAAAGCTTCTTCAGAGACAAGCCGCAGGTCTACATCAAACCCTTCTTTAAAGCGAACCGATGACTTGGTTACGCCCTTCCCCCAAATCTTGATAACCTCAGGAAGCGAACAGAAAAAATCCATTACTTTCTTTGGCTCTTTAGTCACGGCGAGAAAATCCACATCGCCAATTGTTTCTTTCATTCTCCTGACTGAGCCGCAAACGCTTAATTTTTTTATTTCCTTGAGGCGACTTAATTCTTGCTCTATTTCGCGCACCCGTGGCAAAATTTCTCCCAAAAGAAATCTCCCCTTGCTTCTTTTTAAAAAGCGAATGCCCTCCAAAATATTTTTTTCGCTTTGTTCTCCAAAATGCGGCAGATTCCTTATTTTCCCTTCACGGGCCGCTCTTTCCAAATCAGCCAAATTTCTGATTTTTAAATACTTGTAAAGGTCTCTGGCTATTTTAGGACCAATCCCTTCTACGGCGGTAAGTTCCTCTAAATCAAAAGGGTACTTTTTTTTATATTCCTCATAATATTTTATCCTGCCTGTTTCCAAATATTCAATAATTTTTTCAGCAATGCTTTTGCCGATGCCAGGAATTTTTTCTATTGCCTTCCCGCCCCCTTGTTGGTAAATTTCTCTGACATCTTCTTCCAATGTTTCCAAACTGAAAGCCGCTTTTTCGTAAGCAGCCGGCTTAAACGCCACCTCTTCTATAGCCAAAAATTGGGCAATCTCATAAAAAATTTTAGCCAATTCCTTATTGGTCATTATTGTCTTTGACTATTTTTTTAATTTTTTTTAATTTTTTTAATTATTTCTGTCTGCTTTTAAATTTTTTGCCTCCGAAAAATGATAAAATCTTCCGGCCAGTCAGGTAAATGGTGACCTTAACCAGAAAAAACAAGCCAACCAAAGATAAAAGAATATCAGCGTTCCTTAAAAGAAGGGCGAGAATTGTCCCTTGACTGATTTTGAAATCCAAAGCCCCAAAGCTGAGGATGCCGGTGGCTTCCAAGCTGCCTAATGCCGCGGGGGTAGGAAAAAAAACCGCTAAATTGGTCACGCCGTAAACAGCAAATGCCCGACTCAAACTTGTCCCGCAGTGGAGGGAAAAAATTAAAAACCAAACGCGCAAAAAATAAAAAAGATAACGCAAAACCGTCAGAGAAATCCCCTGCCAAAAGATTTTTCCTTTTGGTGAAAAAAAATTAATAATCTCTTTTTCTACCCCAAAAATTAGTTTCCCCCGATGGGAGTTTTCTATTTCTTTTCTCTCTAATCCTAAAAAATTAAGAAACCACTCTACCATACTTTCTTTTTTTAAGCTCTTAAAATAGAAAATGAAGAGAAGAATAAAAAGACCAATAATTCCTGCCCCAGCAAAAGGGAAAATTTTGCCGGGAATAACCCGGCTATGCATTAAAAAAACCAAAAGCGCCGGCACGGTCCCAAGAAATAAAACAGTCCATTCCAAAAGACGTTCAATAATAACCGAAGCAGCGCTTTTTCCCCAATCAAGATGATATTTCTCTTTCACAAAATATGCCCGAAACGGCTCTCCGCCCAAAAAGGCTATTGGTGTTAAAAGATAAGAAATGGTAAAACCGCCTAACCACGCTTCCGACAATCCCCTAAAGTCCGGTTGACCGCTTAATTTTTTTAAAACAAATCTCCACTTTAAAAAACCAAGATAATTAATAAGAAAAGTTAAAAAAAGAAGAACTAATCCGGTGGGACTCAGAAAAAGCTTAAACGCCTCCGGAATTGTTTGCCAGCCGACCGATTTCATCGCTATAACAAAACCGGCTACGCCTAAAATAAAAGTCAAGAAAAAAATTAAAACCTTTCTCATAAGAACAAAAGGATTCCTCTTGGTGTTTATTCTTATTTATATTTTATATATTTTATATATTTTATATTTATTTAATTAAGGACACCGCTTTGAGGGCGGTTTTTTTATTATACCAAATCTCCCCCCAAAAATTAAATAAGAGAAAATAAAAAGCCGGATATCTTTAATGTTTTAGCGCGGCAAGCAAACCTTTCTACGGAGGGACTCAACAAAGATTAAAAGCGGCGCATCTTCTATCTTTTCCCCCAACTCATTCCACCAGGAAGCAAGCGGAAAATTGTCGCTTTTCTGATGATAAGCAACGGCTTGGAGAAGATTATCAATTACATCAACCTGCTGGACAAATTTTGCTTCTTTGTCCAATCCTTTGCCGAATCTTTCCCAATAAGCGAAAATCTCTCTTCCTAACGGCTGCGGCAAAAGAGAAGTAATTTTCCTTACGGCGCTTCTTTCCCGGCGAAAGGCTTTCGCGAAATCAACCCTTTTTCTCCTCGCGGAAAAAAACGGCCAGACAAAAACTTTCTTTTTGACTTCCCTCAAAATTTCTTCTCTTTCTTTCGCGGAAAAAAGAGCTGGCTTCTTCAGCAAATTAACTATCTCTCCCCTCAAATTAGGGAAGAGATAATGGTAGGAGAATTTTTCTTTCAAAAATACGCCGGCCAATTCATGAGCCAGCGCTATTTTAATTGCTTTTTCGCTGTTAAGTTTGAGGCGGCTGTCTTTAGCGAAAAACCACGCTGCCACCGCCTCAGAAAAACAATGGTCGGCTGTTTTTTCCGGCTGATTTACTTTCCGCAAGACCCATTTTACCCTTTGCTGGCTTTTCAATCTGCCCACCCTGACCAAAAAATCCACTATCCGCCCCATTTCATCCTTGCCTTCCGCTTTCCTCAAAAATCTTCTTACTACTGCTCCTTTAAATTCAATAAATAAAGGGTCATCAAAAACCATTTCTGCCCAGTAAAGCCAATCTTCAATTGGTATTTCTTCGCCCCGAGCCCAATATTCAAATGCTTGCAGAAAATTCTCGGCCCGTTCCGCCTGCACAACAAATCTCACCTCCGGAGAAGCCCCCCGCTTAAAATCCTGCCAAATACCTTCCAGTTCCTTTTTATAATTTTCGGGTAAGCCGGCCATAAACTTTTGGAAAGCCCTTTCCCTTCGCTGGGTTTTGCGGCGCGCCCGTTCTTTTTTTTGAGCCAAGCTTAAATGGAGCAATTTTTTCACAATTTCCTTCGCCTTTGCCCGATCTTTAAACGAATTAGTTCTCCCAGAAAGCAAAGGCTTGCCCAGCAGTTCGTCCGGCTGAAAAACCTGACAAAAATCATGAGCTAAAGCCATCTTTAAAACTCCCCCCTTGTTTAGCTTTTTCTTTCCGGCCAATAGCCATACCAAAAACGCTACTCGGAAACTATGCCCTGCTACTGTCTCAGGTTCTTTTACCCCATACCATAGCCATATTTCTCTCTCTTTTTTTAATTTCTGGATATTTTCAAAAAAAGCAATTTTGTTTTTCATCCTTTCATTAAATAAAAAAAGAGAAGGGCTTTGCCTTTCTCTTTTTAATATCTGACTGTTTTAATTTTATAAACGACCTTAACAGGCGAAGAAACTACCACCTCATCTCCCGCCTTATGGCCGAGCAATGCCCTGCCTACCGGCGACTCATTGGAAATTTTCCCGGCGGTGGGATTGGCTTCTAATGTCCCCACAATCATAAACTCATCCTCTTGGCCGTTCACTTCAATCTTGACCCGCGCCCCCAAATTGATTTTGTCCCTTTCTTTCTTGGGCGGCAACTTGACCAGTTCGTAATTTTTCAAAATATGCTCAAGCTCGGCAATTCTTGAGCCCAGATAATCAAAATCCTCCCGGAAAGAAACGAATTCGGCGTTTAAATCTTCGGAGTGCAAAAAGGGCGGCGCCTCCTCTCTTGATTTCGCCTTTTTTTCTTTCAGGAGTTTCTCATATTCTTTTTTAATTTCCTCCAACCCCTCTTTGGTTAAATAGTATTTATCCTGATAAACCATATCTTTTATCTTTTTTAACAAATTTAACAAACGGGTGAAAGGCGGTTAAAATAAAAAATCTGGTTATTCCCTGACCAGATTTGAATTTTTTGTTTTTATTTTCATCCCGCTTTTTTGCAAAATTCAAACCTGGCCCGGAAAACCATCCGCTTTCACAAAGAGATAAATAATTTTTGTCGGATTGTTGACTCTCTTCTCCATTTCTTTATTTCTTTTTCTGCCTATTCTATTAATAATAGAAATCCATCAAGGGTTGTCAAGTCCTCCGGGAGGACAAAGGAGGAAACCGCCCCTTCCTGAAAAACAAAAAAGCGGACTGCTAAATTCCATTTTAACCAGGTATCAAGTTAGCCAGGCATCAAGATTGACAAAAGCCCTGCTGGGAGATATGATAAAGACGGAAAAAAACAACTGTTCCCAAAACGGTTGTTTTTTATGCAAAGGTCGTTTAAAAATCAGCAAAAGCAAGTATGATTCTCTTCTTTGTTGGTATTCTTGAAATGCTTATCGTGACTGCCTGGACCAAGCTTGTGGCAAAAAGCCAAATTTTAGCCAGTGGGTTTGTCACCGTCATTAATACGCTTATCTGGTTTTATGTTGTCCAAACAATCGTCAGCGACATCCACAACTGGCAATTGGCTTTTCTTTATGCTTTTGGCTGCGCTTTGGGCACCATTCTTTCAATGGTTTATTTCAAAACCAGAGAAGAAAAAGAAGGTGTCTCCCATTAGGCAGAAAAACATATGATGATTTCTGAAGAGCCGCCAAATTAAAACCGCTTCGTTCAAAAAGGACGAAGCGGTTTTAATTTGGCTTTTAATTGCCTCCTCCGGCTTTATTTTCCTCTTTATTTTTCTTTTCTTTAAAATCTTTACGATTCTTGATTTCAAAAATAAGCTGGTCTATTGTAAGTTAATATGGAATTAAACACGCCAATTGAAGAACTTCCTAAAGTAGGACCTGTTTTCACAAAAAAATTAAGAAAAATGGGCATTAAAACAGTGGCTGACCTTATTTTCCACTTCCCCTTCCGTTATGAGGATTTTTCCCAAATCCGGCCCATAAAAGAGATAAAACCAAATGAAGAAAATTGTCTGGCAGGTAAAATTTTGGAAATTAAAATTTCTCGCACATGGAAAAAAAAATTAGCGGTAGTCCAAGCGCTTATTACCGACCAAACAGCTGCTACTAAAGCGGTTTGGTTCAACCAACCCTATCTAGTCAATGTTTTAAAAGAAGGCGATTGGGTTTGCCTTGCCGGCAAAGCGGTTTTTGACAAACGGGGCATTTATCTCTCTAACCCTGTTTTTGAAAAATTGCCGAATCCGCCGGACTCGCGCCAATCCCCATCTTCCAAGATTGACACTTCGCCCCTGGCGCATACCGGCCGGATTGTTCCTGTTTACCCCGAAACAGCCGGGCTTTCTTCTCGCTGGCTGCGCAATCTTATTAAGCCCCTTCTCTGGGAATTAAAAAATAAACTCTCCGACCCCCTGCCGCTGGCCGTCATTAAGAAAAACGGTTTAATGCCCCTTCGTCAAGCCATCTGGCAGGTGCATTTCCCCGACTCCCTGGCAAAAGCCGAGGCAGCCAAACAAAGATTTTCTTTTGAGGAACTCTTTTTATTAGAACTTGCTGTTTTAAAACAGAAATTGGCTTTAAGCCGCGAAAAAGCCCCGGCCATCCCTCTTCAGATGGAACTGATGAAAAAATTCGTTTCCCTCTTGCCATTCAAACTTACCGCCGGACAAAAAAAATGCGCTTGGCAAATCCTTAAAGATATGGAAAAACCGCGGCCTATGTCCCGTCTCTTGCAAGGCGAAGTCGGTTCCGGGAAAACCGTCGTTGCCGTCATGGCTGCCCTCAATGCTATTAAGGCAGGCTGGCAAGTTGTTTTTATGGCGCCCACGGAAATTCTGGCAAAACAGCATTTTGCCGAAGTCTCCAAACTGCTCTGGCCCTTTAAAATAAAGGTGGCGCTTTTAACCGGCCGGGAAGATAAAATAAATTCTCTAAAACTAAAAAACGAATCAATTGAAATCTCCCGCCAAAAGATATTAGATGAAACGCGAAACGGGAAAATACCGCTTTTAATCGGGACCCATACCCTCCTCCAAAACAAAGTAAAATTCCAAAAACTTGCCCTCTGTATTATTGACGAACAACATCGTTTTGGCGTAGAACAACGCGCCCGGCTTGCCCAGCCGGAAAAAAACGAGAGCGGCGTCCGCCAACTGCCTCATTTTCTTTCAATGACAGCCACGCCTATCCCTCGGAGTCTGGCTTTAACTATCTACGGCGACCTTGATTTATCGGTCTTGGACGAAATGCCCCAAGGCAGAAAAAAGGTTCTTACGGCCGTGGTTCCTCCCGAGAAAAGGAAAGAAACCTATGAATTTATCAGACAAAGAGTAAAAAAAGGAGAACAGGTTTTTGTCATCTGCCCGCGAATTGAAAAGTCCGAAGAAACTGACGCGGCAAAACAAAACTCTTCTCTTACGGCAGTTCCGAAGACCTCTCTTCCTGACAAAAAAAACGGAAGAAAAAAAACAAGCTGGGAAGAAGTTAAAGCGGTAAAAGAAGAATATGAAAAACTTTCCAAGGAAATTTTCCCCGACCTTAGAGTGGCTATGCTCCACGGCCGGATGAAATCCAAAGAAAAGGAAAAAATTATGAAAATGTTCCGCGCCAAAAAATTAGATATTTTGGTTTCCACTTCCGTAGTGGAAGTGGGTATTGATATTCCTCACGCCACCGTTATGGTCATTGAGGGCGCGGAAAGATTTGGCTTGGCTCAGCTCCATCAGTTCCGGGGACGCATCGGCCGCTCCCATCTCCAATCCTATTGTTTTCTCTTCACCGATTCAGAAAGCAAGAAAACCAGCCGGCGGCTAAAAGCAATTTTAAAAGCCAAAGACGGCTTTGAACTTGCCCAGAAAGATTTGGAAATCAGGGGTCCCGGCAGTTTAAGCGGCGCCAAACAATGGGGATTACCCGACCTGCTTATGGAAAATTTAAAAAACCTGTCCCTGGTGACTAAGGCAAGAGAGGCAGCCAAAGAAATCCTTGCTCAGGACGCAGACCTCAAAAGCCTGCCCTTCTTAGCCAAAAAATTAGCCGCCTTCCAAAAAAACATTCATCTGGAATAATTATTTGAGACAAAAAAGAGAACCATAACGCTTTTATTGCTTTTAAAAAATTTAAAAATATGGTATATTATTTTATAAAAGACAATCAGGTGAAATTAACTTCGGTTGAACAACTTCTTTTAACCAACAAAGTTTTCTCCTTATTTATTTTTTAATTTTTTAATTTTATGAAAAGCAAAGAAATTATTAGAACGCGACTTTGGATTTGGCCGCTAATTTTTATTTCTGTTTTTCTCATTGTTGTCTGGAACATCCACCCTAATCCCTCCCTCTTTGGCAAGTTTCTTACTTTTATGTGGTGTTTCCTCTATCTGCCCGCCCTCACCTTTGAAGTACTGGGTTTTACCAAAGGAGATTTAAAATTAGCCGGCAGCCATCCGACAACCAAAAAAGTCATCATTCAAATAACAACGATTGCTAGAAAAGACATTTTACCCGCTCTAAACCGAACAATTGAAAGTGTTTTAAAACAGGCGCCTGAGTTTTTGACGGATTGGCGCATTGATTTGGTTACCGAAGAAAAAGCGGAAGGATTACCTCTTCTCCAGGAAAAATGGAAAGGGGAAGAAAAAATAAATTTTATTATTGTTCCCGATAATTACCAGACAAAAAACTGGTCAAAATACAAGGCGCGGGCGCACCAATATGCTCTGGAAAAAAGAGGGAGCGCTGATAAAAATACCTATATTTACCACTTGGATGAAGATTCCTCGGTCACAAGAAATACTATTGCCAGCATTTCTGAGGCAACCGAAGAAAATGTTTATTTAGCCCAAGGCATTCTCACCTTTCCCACCTCTCTTTCAAAAAACTTTTTAACGACGATGTGCGATTCTATGAGAACAGGCAATGACTTGGGTTGTTTTAGATTTTTCACCGGTGTGCTGAAAAGCCCTTTTATCGGAGTGCACGGCGAACACCTCTTGGTTAGAGAAGATATAGAAAACGAAATTGGCTGGGACTTTGGCAACACCTTAGTGGAAGACGCGGCTTTTGCTATTGAATTTGCCAAGAGATATCCTGGCAAAAGCAGGTTTTTAAACGGCCTTGTCCGCTGCGCCTCGCCTTCTTCAGTAAAAGACCTTATTAAACAGCGCGCCCGTTGGTTTAAGGGGATCGGACAGCTTTTAACCAAAAAAATCCCTTGGCAATCCAAAATAGCCATCTTTCTAAAGTTTACGCCATGGGGATTGGGCATTTTTGGCAATGTTATCTTTGTTTATTCCCTTTCTATCCTGCTTTTCTCGTTGGGCAACCATTCCTTTTATCCCAGCGTCATCAGTTATCCTTTTATGGTTTTATCCACTCTTTGTTATTCCTTTGTCCTCTACCTTTATCTTACCGGCCTTTTAATAAACCTGCGCGAAGAAAAAAACCCCAAGAAAAAATTTTTCTATATTGCCTCGCTCCCTTTCCTGCTTCCTCTTTTGGGATTTTTTGAAGCGTTAGGCGCTCTTTATTCTTTTAAAATTAAAGATTTTGTCGTCATTAGAAAACCCTGCTAAATGAGATTTTTCTAGGACTGCTCTTTGACGAAACCTCTTCTCTTATCTTAAATCCCTCATCTCCCTTTTCATCTCCGAAACACGGCGAAAAGAGAATCATCCAAACCGCTTAAATTTCTAAATTGGCTTGGGCAATTAAACTTACTTTCCTCTTTTTTGCCTCCTTTTTTGCTCTCTTTTTTACCGAAACCATCTCTCTTAACCAAACAGTAAGAGCAATCATCGCCGCATTATCAGTGCAAAATTGAGGAAGAGGGAAAAATACTTTTACCCCGGATAACTCTTTCTTTGTTTTTTGGAGAAACTGCTGACGAAGAGCGCGGTTAGCGGCCACACCGCCACCCAAAATAATGGTTTTTACCTGAAAGTCTTTAGCCGCCTTTATTGTTTTTTTAAGCAAAACATCAATCACGGCTTGCTCAATCTCTTGCGCCATTATTTTCACGTATTCTTTTGATTTCCTAACTTTTTCCGGCCGTTTCATAAAATCATAAAGAACCGCTGTCTTTAAACCGGAAAAAGAAAAATCGCTCTCCGGAGTATGAATCATTGGCCGGGGAAGGACAAGATGAAAAGCCGCCTTAATCTTCCGGGCAGCCTCTGTCCTCCGGTCGGCTATTTTGGCTAAAGCAGGGCCGCCAGGATAAGGCAATCCTAAAATTCTCGCTGTCTTATCAAAACACTCGCCAGCGGCATCGTCTCTCGTCCCTCCCACTATTTTATAATCCCCCATCTTTTTAATGAGAATTAACTGCGTATGCCCCCCACTCACCACCAAACCAAGCGCCGGCATCAATTTTGATAAATCAAAAAACCAGCCATAATGCTTTTTTGGCGCGCCCGCTTTTGAAAAAAGAGACGCTCTCTGGCCAAGGGGAGGGAGGAGAAAAGACCATAAATGCGCTTCCAGATGATTTACCGGCAGAAGAGGTTTTCCCCATTTTTTTGCCAATTCTTTGGCAAAATTTATCCCCGTCCAAAGGCACGGCTCAAGCCCCGGGCCAACGGTTACGGCAATAGCCGCCAGTTTTTTAAGAGAAGCAGGCTTAAAAGAAAGTTTTTTCAGCAGAAGCGGTAAATTTTTCAGATGTTCCCGTTTGGCTGCGGTCGGATAAACCCCACCGTATTTTTGATGAATTTTAATCTGGGAAGAAACCAAATTCTTCTTTATCTGGAAATAATCTCCCCCGACTTCCAAAAGAGCCAAACAAGTGTCATCACAGGAAGTATCAATGCCAAGAACGGTGAATGTCTTTTTAACCATAAATTAAATTCAATAAACCAATTAAAAAAATATTAAACCAATTAAAAAAATATTTTGCTAAAAATTAATCATAGCCCAACGGTTGATTTTTTTCAAATTTGCTGATAAGTTGAAAGTAAGATTTTTTAAAAATTTTTTAAAAATTATTGGCTGAGGCCCTATCGTCTAAAGGCAAGGACGTCACTCTTTCAAGGTGGAAATCCGGGTTCGATTCCCGGTAGGGCCGCCAAAAAGAAAAACAAGCGCCGAAAAGACAAAACCACCCTTTTTATGTCCTATTTTTTATATCTGGCCGGTCTTCTTCCCAGTCTTATCTGGCTTTCTTTTTATTTAAGAAAAGACAGCCATCCTGAACCCAATCGGATGGTTCTCAAAATCTTTTTTTGCGGCATCCTCGTCGGCCTGCCAGCCATTTTGCTGGAAAAAGCCTTTGAATTTTTAATTAAACCTTTACCGGTCAGCTATTTTGTTTCTTCTCTTTTAATCATTTTTTTGGGCGGCGCCTTCGTGGAAGAATATTTAAAATATCTTGTGGTCAAAGTTGGCGTTTTCAAAAGCGCAGCGTTAGACGAACCGCTTGACCTGATGCTCTACCTGATAATTTCTGCGCTGGGCTTTGCCGCGCTGGAAAATGTGCTTATCCTCACCAATTACCATCCAACGCTTGACTTAGGCAAAACCACCGAAATAATGGTTTGGCGGCTTGTTTCAGCCACTATTCTCCATGCGCTTTGCTCAGCCCTTGTCGGCTATTTTTTGGTTTTGGCTTTTTACCGGCTGAAAAACCTTCCTTTCGCCTTCTGGGGGATTACCATTGCTGCTTTCTTGCACGGTTCTTATAATTTATCTATAATGGAAATCAAGGGATTAGAAAGATTTATTCTTCCGCTTATTATCCTAATCACCCTCTTCTTTTTTGTCTCTTCCGCTTTTAAGAAAGCCAAAAAAATGAGAAGCGTCTGTTTGCTGAAAGAAAAAGAATAAGCCGGACAATCTTAGCGCTTGTCCACGGCTAAATATTTTTTTATAATTAAAATAAATAAAATAAAAAGTTAAACCTCTCAATTTTCTTTATGTCTTTTTTCAAAAAACTTAAAACCGATATTGAAGGCAAAGAAGAAACGGTCCCAAAAGAAGAGAAAACAACCGAGAAGGCAGAACCGGCCAAAAAGCTGAAAATAAAACTTGAAGAAATGACAGACCATTCTGCCCAAACAGAAAAAAGGGCAAGGTCAAAAAAAGGTAGCCGCGAATGGCTCAACACAGAAGGCCAGCTGGCAGTTGATGTTTACCAAACAGCCACTGATTTTTATGTTGTCGCGCCGATTGCCGGGGTAGATTTAAACGACCTTGAGGTCTCCGCGGAAAACAGTCTTCTCATTATCAAGGGTGAAAGAAAACCGCTGGACGAACCCAAAGAAGAAAAAGAATATTTTTATCGGGAGTGCTATTGGGGCCCTTTTTCGCGCCAGATTATCCTGCCCGAAGACGCTGACGCCAATCGCACCAAAGCCGTCTTTAAAAAGGGTGTCCTTACCATTAAAATCCCGCGCGTGACAAAGATTCAAAAAAAGAAAATAAGCATAGTCAGCCAAGAATAAAACCAAGCAGGAGCAAAAACAAAAACAGAGGGAAAATCCTCTGTTTTTGTTTTTCAGGCAAATCTTTATGCTAATGCCGCGGGGAGGATTTGAACCTCCAATCCCTTGCGGGACAGCGTCCTAAGCGCTGCGTGTCTGCCAATTCCACCACCGCGGCTTTCCCCGCAAAAATTTTCTTTGTTTTTTTATTAACTAATAACAATAACAATTTTAAACAAGCCGCAGATAAGTGTCAAATGGCACCTCATAGTTGCCCAGCTTAAAAAATCAACTTTTACTGCCAAATCCCCTCATAAAAATAAATAAAAAACGTCCGCTAAAAAGCAATTGGACAAAAAAAGTCAACCCTAATGGGTTGACTTTTTAAAGTCTTTATTCCAACTGCTAAAATTAAAAACCCAAGAAAAACCTTACTACTCCCGGTATTACCTTGGCTAACAAAGCAATGGCAATTCCCACGACCGCCGCCACAATAAGCTGTTGCGCGCCTTTTACGCTTTCCGGATTTCCACCGCTTGTCATATACTTAAACCCGCCAAAAATAAGCATTAAAACGGCAATCACCATCACGCCGTAAAAAACCCAGGATGTCACAGTGGTTATACTATTAAGGAAACAACATACAGAGCAATTATAGTTAGCGTTAGGAGCTGAAAAATAACACCAGGTGCCCGCCTCAGGACACACACCAATATCATGAGTCATTCTACAGCCTTCCGGCGATTCTGTTATTGGCAGGGCACCAGCACCATAGACCCCTCTTCCCATCATCAAACCTAAAAGTAAAACTGCGCTTAAAAAAATAGCTATTTTTTTCATTTTTTTATTTTTTGCCCCGGTGAAAACAACCTCACCGGGCGCATTAGATATATTTATTTTTTATTTAATTTTTATTTTTTTATTTTGTCGACCTTTTTGTTTTTTATCACCTTTTTATTTTATCACATTTTATCACATCCCCAAAATAAATCTAACTACCCCGGGAACCAACTTGGCTAACAAAGCCACAGCCAAGCCAACCACTACATATTCTAAAACCTTACGGCCGGTCTCAGCTCTGCCCGGATTGCCACTGGAAGTAACCAAAACAAACCCCCCATAAATAATCATTGCTACTGAAATAGCCGTCAAGAAATAAAAAGCCCAATCAGTAACCGTCATAATCGTGTCCAAGAGACAAATACTTGCCCATTCTTCAAAAATAGCGCTGGTAACATCTTGTATTCCATCATGGTTCAAATCACAAAATGAGCCCGGCTGGGAAGAACGAACGATAGCACCCTCCTCAATGTTCCCAGGAGTACCCCCTACTCCTATCCCCTTTAACGTTATCTTATGCTTTACACGGCAACAATCATTCAAAACAGTCCCCTGAGTTAGAATTAGTCTGGGAAAACCCACCCCGGCTAAAACAACAACCAAAAACAATATTGGCAATATTGGTATTCTTCTTTTTTTTATCTTCATAACTAATAAAAAGCGGGCAAAAAGCATTTTAAACTGTTAAAAAGCCGCTAACCAACCCGATTAAGACTTTGCTTAAAAAGATAACTACCACTCCTACCACTGTCCAGAGAATAATCTTCTGGCCCAAAATCACCTTATTGGGGTTGCCGGCTGAAGTTAAAAGCAAAAAAGCGCCAGCCACAATCATTAAAGGCGCCACTAAGAGAGCAAAATAAAAAATCTGTCCGGCGATTTTGTTAATCAACTCTTCTATGGAATTAACAGAAAGCGGATTCTGCAGCATAACTCCGCTCCCGCTCGTTGGGTTACCGTTAGCTTTCGCTAAGCCGGCGGCAACAAACAGCGCCAAAACAGCCCACAAAACCGCTCCTCCCATTTTAAGTATAAGAAAAAATCTAATTTTTGGCATAAATAAACAATCAACGATTATATATTAGAATTATACCAATTATTGGAATTATACCAAAATACCCCAAAAAATAAAACCAAGAAAAGAACAATTCATCTTTTTGCCAAAACCAAGCCGTAATGATAGCCTCCGGCTTGAAATTCCTCCTCCAAAGAAAAACCGCTTTTTTCAGCCAATTCTTTCACCTCTTCCGGCGCGATTTTTTTATGAGGCCCAAACAAAGAAGAAGGGCTCCAATCAATCACTAATAATTTTCCGCCCGGCTTCAAAACCCGCCTTGCTTCCCGGAAAACCGCTTCGCGGTTTTCCAGCTGAAATAAAAGGTCGGTCATCAAAACCCAATCAAAAGAAGAACTTCTCAACCCGCAGTCGCCGCTTTCCAAATCAACCAATACCTTCTGAATATTAAAAACATTCTGAAGCTTGGCTTTGCTGGTTAAAGCCGAAAGCGCTTCTCCCTGAACATCAAGGGCAAAAACTTTGCCGTGTTCCAATTTTTTTGCCAAAGGAATTGCCCAGCCGCCGGCGCCGCACCCGAAATCAGCCGCTGTCATCGCCGACCGCAAATCCAATCTCTGAAGAATCTGGCTGGGATTTAAAAATCCTTTATTTTGGCTTTCCCCCGTCTCCATTTTTATAATCTTTTCTTTTATTAATTATGATTTATTTTACCTCTGCCGGCAATCTTTTCCTTTTCGTTTTCCTTTTCCTTTTCCTTTTCTTATTTTACGCTTTATCTTACAAGGTTTTTATAATTATAAACAGGTTGCCGAAGCTATTTTATCGCCAGCCGCCAACTTCATCACCCGCACCCCGGAAGCGGCTCGACCAATCACCGAAATTGTTTCCAAGGGCGTTCTAATCACCTGCCCTTTCTTGGAAATAATAATTAAATCCTGCTGTTCTCCGCTCACTACTTTGGCAAAAACAATCTCGCCGGTTTTTTCGGTCAGGCGGCCGGTTTTTATGCCCGAACCGCCGCGCCGCTGGAGCCGGTATTGCTCAATCTTCGTGCGCTTGCCATAACCGTTTTCTGAAATAATCAGCAGATACGACTGAGCTTTCTGCGCTTGATTCCCCGGTTTTCTCGCCTTCAACACATCAACGCTAATCACCTCATCACCCTTTGCCAGCCTCATTCCCCGCACGCCAACCGCAGCGCGACCCATCGCCCGCAAATCTTTCTCTCTAAACCTGATTGCCTTGCCTTTTCTTGTCACTAAAATAACCTCATCGCCTTCCTCAATAATCCTGGCTTCTTTTAACAAATCATCTTTGGCTAACTTAATGGCTATCAAGCCGTTGCGCCGGACATTGGCAAAAGCGCTTAATTCGGTTTTTTTAACAAGACCATTTTTAGTCATCATCAGCAAATATTTTTTCTTCTCTTCGTCAATTTTACCGTAAGCAATAATATCAAGAACTTTTTCATTTTGAGAAAGCTCCAGAAAATTTAAGAGTCCTCTTCCTTTGGAGACACGGCTCATTTCCGGAATTTCCCAAACCACGCATTGAAAAACCTTGCCGCTGTCTGTGAAAAAAAGAAGTTTATCCAACGTGTTAGCCGTCAAAAAATGCTCTACGGCATCTTCGGCTGAAACCTCTAAGCCCATAATGCCTTTACCGCCGCGCTTTTGAGCTCTGTACAAGGACGGCTTAACGCGTTTGATAAAACCGCCTTTAGTCAAAATAACAATTGTTTCCGTGTTAGGAATTAATTCTTCTTCGCCGATTTCGCCGGGCGCCGAAGCCACTACTTTAGTCCGCCTCTCATCTTTATATTTTTCAGCCAACTCTGTCAATTCTTTTTTAATCACTTCCTTAACCTTAGTCGGACTTTTTAAAATCAAAGTAAGTTCTTCTATCCTTTTTTTCAATTCTTTAAGCTCCTTTTCTATCTTTGCCTGCTCCAATTTTGCCAAATTGTGAAGCTTCATCTCCAAAATGGCGTTCGCCTGAATTTCGCTCAGTTTGAATTTTTTCATCAAATTATTCTTGGCCTCCTCGCGCGACTCTGATTTTTTAATGGTCGCGATAACCTCATCAATGTTTTTCAAAGCAACCATTAACCCCTCTAAAATATGGGCGCGTTCTTTAGCGCGTGCCAAATCAAATTTCGTCCGGCGCAGAACTACTTCCTTTTTATGGACCAAGTAAAAATTCAGCACATCTACCAAAGATAAAACTCTCGGCTGAATACCGTCAACCAAAGCAAGCATATTCAAATGGAAAACTTTTTGCAGGCTGGTGTATTTGTAAAGAGCGTTTAAAACCTTTTTGGGAAACGCCTCTTTTTTCAGTTCAATCACAATTCTCATTCCTTCGCGGTCCGATTCGTCGCGCAAACTTTTTATGCCGTCTATTTTTTTCTCCTCAATCAATCTCGCTATCTCCTGAACCAACTCGGCTTTCTGCACCTGAAAAGGGATTTCTGTGATAACAATCTGGAAACCGCCCCTTTCTTCTTCAATTATTTCTGCTCTCCCTCGCATCAGAATAGGTCCCTTGCCTTGCGCATAGGCGGCAAGGATATCTTTTTTGCCAAAAATAATGCCGCCTGTCGGGAAATCCGGTCCTTTAATAAACTCCAGCAAGTCTTCGGTGTCAGCCTCAGGATGGTCAATAAAATAAATGGTGGCTGCCAAAACCTCTGCCAAATTATGCGGCGGAATGCTTGTCGCCATACCCACGGCAATGCCAAATGAACCGTTAAGCAAAAGCTGGGGCAAAGGCGAAGGTAAAACAACCGGTTCTTTTCTCGTTGCATCGTAATTGGGCCGAAAATCAACCGTTTCTTTTTCAATATCTTGAAGCATCTCCTCGCCAAGAGCAGAAAGACGACATTCGGTATAACGCTGGGCAGCCGCCGAATCGCCGTCAATGGAACCAAAATTGCCTTGGCCTTCCACCAAAGGATAGCGCATAGAAAAGTCCTGCGCCATTCTCACCAAAGAATCATAAACCGCCATATCGCCATGCGGATGATAACGTCCAAGACAACTTCCCACCACTGTGGCGGACTTCCTAAACTTTGCCTGATGACGTAAACCATCTTCATACATTGTGTAAAGGATGCGACGGTGAACCGGCTTCAGACCATCGCGGACATCAGGCAGAGCGCGGGAAATAATTACTGACATCGCATAATCCAAATAACTTTCCTTCAGCTCCTCGGAAATCTCCCGCGGTTTGAGATAACCTAATTCTTTACTCGGCTTACTTTCTTGGGACATAGTTAAATTATTTTTTAATTTTTATTTTTATTATTTTTATTTTCTCCTTTTAAAATAGTTTACCATAAAAATTGCTTTTTTAATAGAACCTCTTAATAAATATCTTAAATAAATATCTTAATAGAACTTTTTGATTTTTTGTTTTCTCTTGTTACCAAAAAAATACTAAAATTCCAAAAAAATTAAAGATAAGAAAATTTATGCTTCTTTCTTCAAAAATTCGTTTTGCCCTTGATTTTTCTCTTGTTTTCTTTTAAAATAGCGACTAAATTTGTCCCTTGAAAACAAAAACAAAAAAGGAGGAGGTAAGGTATGGAAAACTTAGAATTAAAAATTAAAAAAATTGATGAAATTTTTGATGAATTTAAGGGGCAAGTCTCTGGACTTGCCCAGAGATTAATTAAAAATCTACCGCCGCCGCCGTCTTTTAAAAAAATGGAGCTGGTAAAAATTAGAGGCGCCGAACTTCTCGGCACCAAAAAGCCAGCAAAAGGGAGGGAAATTTACCAAATAGCCCTGCAATGGTGGGGATTAGATCTTTGCCCTCCCCATGTTGGGCCGCTCCTCCTTCAATTCCCCCTCTTTGAACAGCAGTCTTTTCACTCCCCCTCTCTCATCGCAGTGGCAATGAAGCCACTCTTTCTCTGGCAAGAAGGAGGAGGAGATTGGAGAATTTTTGGGGTTGCTCCATTAAGGACCCCAAATGGGCCCCCAAAACCATTCTTAATTGGACTTTGGTGGCGGGAGCCCACAGAATGGCCAGATATAGGCCCCACCGAATCTCTTTGGGGGGCCGATGAAGAATGGATATTTCAAATTCGGTAATTTCAAATTCGGTAGGCCGGCCCCCCTTAAAACCCTTCTCGCTATGCTTCACAGCGGAGAAGGGTTTTTCTTTTTAATTTTATTCTTTGAAATAAAAATAGATTTGTGGTTAAAATTTTTTAAAAAGCCCTCTCTTTTATCAACCAAAAGGGGAAACAAAAAATTAATTTCCCGACCGGTTTTCAAAAAACCGGCTTAGTCACCTTCGCCTTCGGCAAATAGGCAAAATAGATGTTTCTTTTTCGGGTTGGCGGTGGGGGCGAGACTCGAACTCGCACGGCTTATTCAGCCACCTGTTTTCAAGACAGGCTCCTTACCATTCGGAACACCCCACCTCTCCTCTACCTCTGCCAGCACTTTCAATTTTCTCTACTCTTTAAATCAAAACAAATTGATCGTTTCTTTTCAACCTTTACCCCTCTCGCAGAGGGCGAGCCAGCAAACCTCAAAAACTCCAAAATTGTAAACTGGCGGAGAGGGTGGGATTCGAACCCACGCGGGATTGCTCCCAACACGTTAGCACCGTGCCGCTTTAGACCACTCAGCCACCTCTCCCTCATTTTACCTTGCTTTTTATTCTACCACCCCGGCTCTCTCTTATCAATTCTTTTCTTATTAATCTCAACTTTTGTCTTATTAATCCCCAATTATTCCCAACGCTCATTCTGCTATCTCTAAGACGCGATAAAATGAGAAAATATTCCGACGATAATGAGATATATTTTATTTATTTTATATTTCATTAATAGCCATCGAGAATAGCGAGGGCTAATTTTTAGATTTATTTTTTTAAACATAAAGAAAAAGAATCTTTTAATGACTTGACACATAAGAAATAATTTGCATAATTTAAGCAGACGTAAATTAAAAATGAGGAAGGAGGTGAAGAAATGAACGCCTGGACGTATGGATTAGTATTGCTCGTGCTGGGGGTCCTCTTTTGGGCGGCGATGCTGGCACCGATAGTGCTGGCATGGTTTTTTGCCGCCGAAGAGGACCAAAATTTTTTTGAGTACCTCTTCGGCATTAAGCCGGAGAAAGACCCCCTCCGGCGCCTTTTCCGTCGCCTCCGTCGCCTTCGCCTTTTTAAAAGGTGGGATAAGTGACGGGGGCTGGCTCGGATATGAGATATCCGAGCT
>JGI24721J26819_10002003_pt1 | contig 22651 bp, 20 predicted proteins | sample YelNatPaOPGAMG01_FD_26819 | JGI IMG/M metagenome (IMG submission 26819) | reverse complement strand
CGCTTATTGGCCGGGTTGCCATTGGCCCAGCGGCGTTAGCTGGATCTGCTTCGAAAGATGATAGGCCGTCGGCAGGTCGCTGTCGCTTTCCACAAGCACGCGCCCGACCACGATCACCGAGTTGTTCGGTGAGGAGATCTGCTTGATGCCGCTCGGAACCTGTCCTTTCCAACCAGGCCCCGTAATGAGATAGTCTCCCGCCTGCGTCCCCGTTGTACGCGTGCCGACGTAGGCGAAATTAGTGTTTTTCGACGGATCTGTGAACTGCACGCTGTAGTAGCGATCGTTCATGTCGGGTACGTGCAGGACCAGCGGACCTTTGGAGAGGTCCAGCCAGCCGGCGGTGAGGAGCGTGTCGTGGTTCACGCCGACCGTCATCGGATTCGAGCTCGAGGCAGTCTGCGCCGCGAGCGGCTCTGCAAAGAGTCTTTGGGGTTGAGTATAGAGCGTGTTGACCGGGATGGGGCCGTCGCCGAACCCTTTAGTGAGCAGCGCCCGCTTGTACGCGGAGAGCATCAGGCGCGGCCAGAGGTAGATCACCACGCACCACACCACGACCACCACCGCACCGAAGATCAGTAAATTCTGGATGTTCATTGCCGTCAGCTCACTTCGAGTACCGGTGGGACGATGTACTCGCCCTTGAGGACGGCTTCGCCGGGGATGTAGACGCGCAGCCAGAGGATGAAATTGCCCGANGGCGCTGGCAGCCAGTTGGACTCGCGACCAGCGGGGGCAGTTTTCTGAATGTAAATATCGACCGAACCATCGCTATTTGGAACAAGACCAGAGCGATCGCTCACGCTGTAGCGGTTGATCGGGTTCGCCACAAAGTGATTTTTCGCATCGCCCATCGTGAGCGACCAGAATGCCTTGTTTGGCGGGAGTCCTCCCGGCGGAAAGTGCATGACGTAGTCGTGCGCCCCGGAGANCGCATGGCCTGCGCCGTCTGAATTTGTCCACCAATACATCGCCTCTGACGGGACGTTCACCGGTCCGGGAAATAACTGGGCGTGGGCGGCTCGCAGCAGCATGCCGTTGCGGGGCTCACCCAACCCGTACATGGTGATCCAGCCGTTGACCTTTTTGGCTTTGATCCGGGCGTAAACCTGGGCCGATACGAACGCCAGCCCGAAGCCGATCAGGGCGCCCTGAATGATGGCATTCCGCAAGATCATGTTCTGGGGGAAGAGGGCGGTGTGTAGGATGAAATAGACGCAGACCGCACCGACGAGCACCGTCAAATAAGTGTATGTTCTGCTCATGATATTTTTATTATATACCGTGAAAGGTGAACGGCCGGAAAGCCCTAGGAAGCGCTCCCTTCGAGCACATCCATCGGGAATGGTTCGCCGTGGCCGGGATAGACCATGCCGATTCTCAAGTTCCTCAACTTTTGCAGGCTGGCTTTCGCGGCAGTCGGATCATCCATGAGGGAATGGAGGGTCGGCCTGCGTCTGTTTTCCAGCAGGTCGCCGCAGAAAAGCTCGCCGGTAGCAGTCAGGATGCCAATNGAGCCCTTCGAGTGGCCCGGGATAGAAAGCACCCGCGCTTCGAAACCGTACGCCGACAAATCGTCTCCATCTTCGAGCAATAGGTCGGGCTTAAAGCGTTCCGACCTACCAAACCCGGTCAATACAGGCAGCAGCGCGCGGATGACGGGGTTGGGTTTCTTGCGGTTCACAAACATGTCCCCGCGCTCGGCCATGCCCGCATCGTCGCTGTGCATGGCAATCTGGCAATTGTACAAACGACGAAGATAGGCGGCGTTGCCGGTGTGGTCGAAATCTCCGTGGGTGATGACCATGAGCTTGAGCAGGCCGGGTTTGCAGCCGGCGTTTTCAAGCGTTCTGAGAAGCTCCTTGCGGCCGTTGGAGCCGCCGGTATCCACCAGGACGTAACCGGCGTTGGTTGAGATGAGGTAGCTGTTTACGCTGCCCAGGTGAAACGGCAGCGGCAGGCGGATGGGGTGAATTCTGGCGCGCATATTNCTGCCTCCTAATGCGAGCATCCCAATCAGCCAATCATAGACATAAAAATTGTAAAGGCTATTCGATTTCAACACAAACGAAGTCAACCCCCAGGTTATCAGGGATATTTCCCAAAAACAAATTCACCTTATATGATATAAATAGGAAGTAAACCAAATTCTGCCCTCTGGCAACTAAAGCGCAGCCGATCAGAACGGCTCTGGAAAGCGTTTTTCAGCGTTGCATCACCCATTCCCGATGATCTGATGGAGGAACCTTTGATGTCCACCATATCCAATAGACCCTTTACGGAACCGGAGTCCAATCCAACCCGGGATCGGGTCGGACTTTTACTAGAGGCCGCTCGGAGGGGCGGCGCCTACCTGGAAGGCCTGGATGAACGCGTTGTGTTTCCCAGCGTGGAGGCACGCGCGAACCTGGCGTCTTTCGATGAGGCTCTGCCGACCGATCCTCAGGATCCATTTGAGACGCTATCCCTGCTCGACGCCGTCGGCTCGCCAGCTACCGTCGCTTCGGCCGGCGGGCGCTACTTCGGCTTCGTCATCGGCGGATCGCTGCCGGCTGCGCTGGCGGCCAACGTGCTGGCCGCTGCCTGGGATCAAAATGCAGGCATGATGATGTCTTCCCCCGTTGCGGCGAAGCTGGAGGCAGTGGCTTTACGCTGGCTGGTGGAGGTGTTCGGTCTGCCGGCAGGGTGTGGGGGTGGTTTTGTCTCTGGCGCAACCATGGCCAATTTCAGCGGTCTGGCTGCCGCACGGCACGCCGTTTTACAGCAGGTGGGTTGGGAAGTGGAAGCTCAGGGCCTGTTTGGCGCTCCGCCTGTTACAGTGATCGTGGGCGACGAGGTGCACGTCAGCCTACTCAAAGCACTGACCTTATTGGGTTTCGGTCGGGAACGTGTCGTTCGTGTACCGGTCGACAATCAGGGGCGGATGAGAGCGCAGGCTTTGCCGCCCATAAGCGGCCCCACTATCGTGTGCATCCAGGCGGGCAATGTCAATACGGGCGCGTTCGACCCGGCGCTTGAGATTTGCCGCACCGCTCATGACGCCGGCGCCTGGGTGCATGTGGATGGGGCTTTTGGTTTGTGGGCTGCAGCGGTGCCCGCACGGGCTCATCTGCTTGCGGGGGTAAGCGAAGCCGATTCCTGGGCGACGGACGCGCACAAATGGCTAAACGTACCTTACGACAGCGGGCTGGTATTCTGCCGGAATGCCAGCGATCTGCGCGCTGCGTTGAGCCACAGCCCGGCGGCTTATTTGACCGAGGGTGATCAACGCGAGCCGATGGAATTCACCCCGGAGATGTCTCGCCGCGCTCGGGGAGTAGAGGTGTGGGCAGCTCTGCGTTCATTGGGGAAGAGGGGTCTGGCTGAAATGGTGGATGGCTGCTGCCGGCATGCCACTCGCTTTGCCCAGGGGCTGGCGGCCGCGGGGTACGAAGTCCTCAATGAGGTGCAACTCAACCAGGTGCTGGTTTCTTTTGGCTCAGCGGAGAAAACGCAGCAGGTGATCCGAGCTATTCAGGAGGATGGAACGTGCTGGTGCGGCGGTACGGTATGGCAGGGGCAGACGGCCATGCGCATCAGCGTCTCATCCTGGGCCACGAGCGGTGCGGACGTCGAACAAAGCCTGGAGGCGATGCTGCGGATAGCTGCGGCAGCATAGGTGAAGGGTATTGATCGGCGACGCGGATGCCTTACAGTTCAACGCGACGCACAAGCTGCATACACCCTGCACGCATCCACGTACTCCACGCGGCCGGCGTGCGCCTCCAGCAGGTAGCTTTCATCATCCAAAAGTTCCAGGTTCGCGTCGAAATAATAATTGAAGAGGCTCCGGAAGGTATTCACAGGCGTGGTGGCTGGATTAATCAGCCCTTCGGGGGCACCGGGCAGCCTGTAAGCGTTGAGAATCGGAAGAAGCAGCTTCATGCGCACATCTGTGGGCGGTGTGGTCTCTTTGTACACCTTACTGCTGTGGTCGCCTTGAAGGATGATGATGGGCGGCGTATCGCTGTTCGCCAGGATGCCATCGATGGCCTTCTTGACCAGCGTGTTCAGGTAGTTCACCTGGCCACGATAGAGGGGGATATTATATGGGCTACCGGGATGCGAGTCGGTCAAGGTGAAAGGATCCACGTTCTGGATCTCCTCTCCGTTGGGACCAAAGACATAAGGAACGTGTGGAGCCAGAATGTGAGCGAAGATGAATTGCGGGTGCGGCCCCTTTGCAAGAGAGGGCAGCGTATTCAGGATGTAGATGATGTTTTGGCGATGGGCATGGAAACTTGCGGTGATGGGATTATTCGCACCCTCCAGCACAGCCAAGGCGCGCCCGAATGGGGTATCCCACAGCAGCATGTTGAAGAGAATCTGGTCGTTGGAGACGTTGGCAGCATTGGGCGGGACGATCGTTTGATCGGCCATGGTGGACAGGGCTCCTCCGTATCCATCGGCGAAGGTCGCGATCTGGTAGTCCTGGGCCTTGAGGAAATCCACCACGCGGCTGTTAGAAATCAATAAATTGGCAGCGCTATCTACGGCCCACTCCTCCCGGACACCGGCGTTCTCATACAAATATTGGGGAAGGCTATTTATGTGCACCATGTTTAGCGACGAGGCCAACGAAGTGACCGTCGTGGTGTAGTTCGCGCGGCTGGATTCGGCGATAATAAAGCCACGCGAACGCAGAAAATCCAGGAATGGTCGGTTGTCATAACCATACAGCTCGTCCAAAATGTCGTCGCGGGTGTAGGCGTCGAGGATGATGTAGTAGATGTCCGGCTTCACCTTGGTCGACGAGCTCCCGCTGCTGTGGGTCGTCATGTTCTCCAAGCCGCCCTGTTGCCAGGCGTAGGCCGGGAATTTCTGCACCCAGGGCTGGGTTTGCTGGGTAAGGAGATTAAAGCGGTAGATGGTTTGAACCGGGAAGATAAGCGAGATCAGGCTGACCCAATTAAAATAACCCGACAATATCGCACGGGTGTGCTCAGAGCGTCGAAGGATAAAGGCCGACCAGGCAGCCAGCAAAGCCGCCCAGAGAGGCAGCATGATCGCGTCCTGGGCTGGGGAAAAACCAGCCACGCGCCAGCCTTGAATCAGAGTCTGGACGTGTCCGTAGGAGAAGATGATGAGGATGAAGGCCGAAGAGATCAACCCGGCTTTGAGTCCGTCGCGCAGGATCAATCGTAGCGCGACGACCACGATGATGGAGGCGAGCAGTGAAGCGGCCACTGATTCGATTACGCCGATCTGCAGATTGACGATGTTGCTGGCGATGGTAGCCAGGACCCCATAGACAGCGAACAGGTAAGGATGCCAGGACAGTTTAACTTTCACAGTTGAGGTGTGGGGAAGTAATGTAAGGTCTCGCTTGATGATGTATTGGCTGCCCGAATAAGGCAATCTATTCAATGCACATTTCGTGCCTGATCGGTTTCTATCATTCAGGAATTCGAATTTTTTCGGTAATTGGTAGAAATACCGTCTTGATCCTGATTAAATGTTAAAACGAATTGTGATTACATCCCCGTCCTGGACGACGTACTCCTTGCCCTCCAGGCGCAGCTTGCCTTTGGCGCGCGCCTCGGCCAGTCCGCCCAGGGCAACCAGGTCTTCGTAAGAAACCACCTCGGCGCGGATGAAGCCCTTCTGCATGTCGCTGTGGACTTCGCCGGCCGCTTCGGGCGCCAGCGCTCCGCGCCGCACCGTCCAGGCGCGCACTTCGTCTGGTCCGACGGTAAAGAAGGACTGCAAACCGAGCAAGTCGTAGGAGAGGCGGATCATGCGGTTCAGACTGGGCTCTTCGATGCCGTATTCGGCCAGGAATAGCTCCGCTTCATCCGGCGGCAACTGAGCGATCTCCATCTCCAGCTTGCACTGCAGGGCCACCACCAGGCTGTGCTGGTGTGGGTACTCCAGGGCGGGGGGCTGCTGGCCCTCGGCGGTGTTGAGCACCACCAGAACCGGCTTGCGGCTGAGGAAGCCGAAGCCGGCCAGCAGCTTCTCCTCTTCGGGCGAGATGGGCACGTCGCGCAAGGGCATTTCAGCCGAGAGAGCGGCGTGCAGGCGCTCGAACAGGGCGGTTTCGCGCTCGATCAACGCCCGGTCGCGCCCGCCGCCCTTTTTTTTCTCCTCTGCCAGGCGCTCCAGCTTGCGCTCCACGGCGATCAGGTCGTTGAGCACGAATTCTGCATCCATGCTGGTGATGTCGCGCAGCGGGTCGACGCTGCCGGAGGGATGAGGGACTTCATCGTCTGGGAAGCAGCGCACCACGTGGATAAAGCCGTCCATTTGGGTGAGTTGATTGAGGAGCTGGCCGGAGATGCCGGTCTTTGCCGCGCTGCCTTCAAGCCCGGCGAAATCGGCGTAGGTGACCTTGGCGTAGATGGTCTTCTTGGGGCGGAACATGGCGGACAGCGTGTCCACGCGCGGATCGGGCACGTCCACGACAGCGGTGTGCACCTCGATCCGCCCGGAACTGGCCGCCCCGGTCGGCTGGGAGCCGCGGGTGAGGGCGTTAAAAAGGGTGGTTTTCCCCGATTGGGGCAGTCCGATAATCCCCAGGCGCATTAGCAGATGTGTCCGTCTTGACCGGCGTTACAATGTCAGATATACTTTTTATCAAGCTGGCCGAAGTGGCGGAACAGGCAGACGCGCACGACTCAAAATCGTGTTCCCTCCGGGAGTGTGGGTTCGATTCCCACCTTCGGCACCAACATTATAACATGGGCCCTCTCTCGTCTGATGAGGGCCTTTCGTGTGGGTGAAGCCACCCACGCCCACTGGTTTCATGTGTTCAAATAGTATTGGTAGCCAGGCGAAACCTTTAGCGGTCAGACTGCACGATGACTGCGCGGCTCGCGCTAGCTGGCCTCTGATAAGGAGGGTGGTATGGCTTCTCTAAACGACATTCTAGCCGTCATCCTGGGAGGCGGGCGGGGCAGCCGCCTGTATCCGCTCACCAAGCTGCGCTCCAAGCCGGCCGTGCCGATGGCCGGAAAGTACCGTCTCATCGACATTCCTATCAGCAACTGCATTAATTCGGGCATCTACCGCATCGCCGTGCTGACCCAGTTCAACTCGGTCTCGCTGCACCGCCACATTTCGCGCACCTACCAGTTCGACAATTTCCATCCCGGCTGGGTGCAGATTTGGGCGGCTGAGCAGACCTTGAGCACGACCGATTGGTACCAGGGCACGGCCGATGCGGTGCGCAAGCAGCTTTTCGAGATCCAGGCCGCCCGGGCGCCATATACGCTCATCCTGGCGGGCGACCACCTGTACCGCATGGATTTCGCACCCCTGGCAGAGTTCCACTGGCGCACGGGCGCCGACATCACCGTGGCGGTGCAGCCGGTGGCCCGCCGCGATGCAGGCCGTTTCGGCATCCTCAAGCGCGACGAGAATCTGCGCATCACCGATTTCGCCGAAAAGCCCAAGGATNCGGCCATTCTGGAACACCTGGCGAGCCCCGGCGACACGGAAAGGCCTTTCCTGGGCTCGATGGGCATCTACCTGTTCAATACCCGCGTGCTGATCGAACTTCTGGAAGGGACGGCGTTCGACGATTTCGGCGGGCAAGTCCTGCCGGCGGCTATCCACACCCACGCGGTCTACGGCTTCGATTTCGACGGTTACTGGGAGGACATCGGCACCATCCGTTCGTTTTACGAGACCAACCTGGCCCTGGCCGGTCCCAACCCGCCCTTCGATCTGTACGATCCAGACAGGCCGATCTACACCCACGCGCGTTACTTGCCTGGCTCGACCATCGAGGACAGCCGGCTGTACCACGTACTGCTGGGTGAAGGCTGCGTGATTCGCGAGGCGGAGATCGTGCACTCGGTCATCGGCATTCGCAGCCGCATTCGCGAGGGGGTCAAGATCCGCGACAGCATTTTGATGGGGGCCGACTATTATGTTCACCCGGACGAAGAGCGCAGTGGCGGGAGCGTCCCCATAGGAATTGGACCGCGTTGTTATATTGAGGGCGCCATCATCGATAAGAATGTGCGCATGGGCGCTGGCGTGGTGGTGCGTCCTTTCCCGCCCGGCACCGACTTTGACAGCGACGACTGGGTGGTGCGGGACGGCATCGTGGTAGTGCCGAAGGATACGGTCATCCGGCCGGGGACCGTTATCGGCCCGGACGTTCAGCCTTAGGGAGGGCAGTTTCTTCAGCCTCGTATTCTTTGATCAGCGGAGACGAAGCATGGCGAACAGCGTTCAACCCCCCTCGCAGGACATCTCGGTGAAATGGCACGCGCTCAGCGCTGACGAGGTGCTGGAACGCCTGGAGGCGCCCCAAAGCGGCCTGACCTCGGCGGAGGCGGCCGCCCGCCTGGCAGCCTACGGGCCGAACCAGCTCAGCGAGGCGCCGCGGCCTTCCTTCTAAATATGGTCCTGGACCAGTTGAACAATTTCGTCGTCATTCTGCTGATCGTAGCCGCGCTGGTTTCGGCGATATTGGGCGACTTTGTTGAGGCAGGCGCGATCTTTGCCATCGTTCTGCTCAACGCCGTCCTGGGGGTAATTCAGGAGAGCCGGGCCGAGGAGTCGCTGGCGGCGCTCAAGCGCATGGCTGCGCCGGAAGCCCACGTGCTGCGCGACGGCCGGCGTATTACCATCCCCTCGCGTGAGCTGGTCCCTGGCGACCTGGTGTTTCTGGAGGCGGGCAATTATGTCCCGGCGGATGTGCGCCTGCTCGAGGCGGTCAACCTGCGCGTGGATGAGGCCGCGCTGACGGGCGAGTCGGTGCCGGTGCAGAAGAACGCCGCCGTCAGTCTGGAGGGCGACTTGCCGATCGGCGACCGAAAGAATACGGCTTTCATGGGCACCCTGGTCAGCTATGGGCGCGGGCGGGGCGTGGTGGTGGCCACCGGCATGCACACCCAGCTTGGCATGATTGCCAGTATGCTCCAATCCGTCACCGAAGAGGAGACCCCGCTGCAAAAGCGCCTCGACCAGCTCGGTCGTACGCTGGGGTGGGGCGCCCTGACCATTTGTGGGCTGGTTTTCGTGGTGGGCATCCTGCGCGCGCACAACAACCTGCAGGATATCGTCAACATGTTCATGATTGCCGTCAGCCTGGCCATCGCGGCGGTGCCGGAAGGCCTGCCGGCGGTCGTCACCATCAGCCTGGCGCTGGGTATGCGTGAGATGGTACGCCGCCACGCGCTCATCCGCCATCTCTCTTCGGTGGAGACGCTCGGTTCGGCCACGGTAATCTGCTCGGACAAGACCGGCACGATCACCCAAAATGAGATGACCGCCACCCGACTGTGGGTAGACGGCGTCACCTTCGAAATCACTGGCAGTGGTTATGCCCCGCAAGGCGATTTCAAGTTGGACGGCAAGACGGTGCGCATTGGCGACTATCCTGGGGCGTTGACCGCCCTGTGGGTGGGGGTTCTCAACAACGACGCCGTCCTGGAAGCCAGCGAGGATGGGAGCGGGGAGCGCACTTACCGCATGGTCGGCGACCCGACCGAAGGGGCCATCCTGGTAGCGGCCGCCAAGGCGGGCGCGCAGGCCAACGACCTGACCCATGCTTATCCCCGCACCGGCGAAATCCCGTTTGATTCTGAGTATAAGCGCATGGTGACCGTCCACAGCATTCGCCAGCCCCGCGTGGAGGACTTTTCACCCATCTACGACGAGGATGGACGGCGCGACTGGTATGCCATTGCCATCAAGGGCGCCCCCGATGTGGTGCTCAACCTGTGCGCCTACGCCACGACCATTGACGACCGCGTCGCGGCGCTGGATGATGAACGCAGACGAGCCATCCTGGAAGCCAACGACCGCCTTACCCAAGATGCGCTGCGTGTAATTGGCCTGGCTTACCGACTAGTGCCCGCCCTACCGAATGAGATCAACCGACCCGACCTGGAGAAAGAGCTGGTTTTCGCCGGGATGATCGGCATGATCGACCCGCCGCGCCCTGAGGTGCATCTTGCCTTGGAGAAGGCCCGCTCGGCCGGCATCCGCACCCTGATGATCACGGGTGATTATGCCAACACCGCACGAGCGATTGCCGAATCGATCGGACTGATGCGCCCGGGGCATCACGTCCTGACAGGGGCCGAGATTGACCGGCTGGACCAGCCGGCTTTGCAGGCCGAGGTGCACAACAGCGATGTGTATGCCCGCGTCTCTCCCGAGCACAAGCTGCGCATCGTCGACGCGCTGCGCGAGGATGGCCAGGTGGTGGCGATGACGGGCGACGGCGTCAATGACGCCCCTGCCATCAAGCGTGCAGACATCGGCGTGGCCATGGGCATCACGGGCACCGACGTCGCCAAGGAAACCGCCGATATGGTGCTGACCGACGACAATTACGCCAGCATCGTCTCGGCGGTTGAGCAGGGCCGGGTGATCTACAGCAACATCCGCAAATTCGTCTATTATTTGCTGTCCTGCAACCTGGCCGAGATCGCGGTGATCTTTCTGGCTACGATCGCTGGCTGGCCCTCGCCGCTGACCGCCATCCAGCTCCTGTGGCTCAATCTGGTGACGGATGGCGCGCCAGCCCTGGCCCTGGGCACCGAAAAGGGCGATCCGGACATCATGGATCGCCCCCCACGCCCGCCCAAGGAGCCCATCATCAACCGTTCCATGCGCTCGGGCATTGTGGTGCAGACCATCGCCATTACTGCGGTCACCCTGGGGGCCTACTACCTGGGCCGCTTTGCCAATCCAGAGCATATCGACTTTGCCGAGACGATGGCCTTTGTCACCCTATCCTGCTCAGAATTGCTGCGCGCCTACACCGCGCGTTCCGAATATTATCCGCTGCTCAAGATCGGGATGTTCAGCAACCGGTTGATGAATTATGCGGTGCTCAGCTCCATGGCGCTAATCTTCGCCGTGGTGTACGTGCCATTCCTCCAGCCGGTGTTCAACACCGAGCCGCTGGGTTGGGCGCAGTGGGAGCTGATCCTGCCGCTGGTGGCCATCCCTTCTATTGCGGCTGAGGTGAACAAGTTGTTCCTCGGGCGCACGCGCCGTGGAACAGAAATCAATCTCCAGAAACGGTGAACAGGGTTGCGACCAGTGAGATGGTGTGGGTTATCACCCAATTGAACGGTAAAAGGGCGTAACCCAGGCCGCGGTTCAGCCATCTGAAGCCCTGGGCGGCAAGCGATAGAGGGCTGTGCAAGGCGCGCTGGAGCCATGCGATCCGGCTGTAGACGCCAGCCAGAATCAGGATGCTCAGGTTGACGATCAAGCGAGCCGTCTCAGAGATTTCCATCCCAGCCAGGCGGGCGATCAGCATCTCCAGGCTGATGGTAAACACCAATACGTAAGCTGCGGTGATCAGAGCGGGGGCTTTCTCGATCAGTCGGGTGAAGAGGCCGGCAGCGAAGCGCATGGTGAGAATGCCAAGAGCCACGCCCAAAAATACGAGGCTCAGGTGGGGGGTGATGGTCACCACTACGACCACGTTGTCGAGGCTAAAGGCCAAATCCATCAATTCGACAGTCAGGACCACAGCCCAGAAAGATTTCANCCCTTCCTTGACGGCCGGTTTGTCTTCTGCATTGCCCTTTTCTTCTTCAGAATCAGATCCCAGGTTCTCTACGGCGAGTTTGAACAGATAGGCTGCGCCGATGATCTGCAGCCAGGGGTTTCGCACGATGAAGCTGGCTAAAACCAGCATCAAACCACGGCCCAAGTAAGCGCCCAGTAAGCCGACGCGCAAAGCGGCCGTGCGTTGCTTTCCCAGGAACTTNTTGAGCACCTTCCCGGCGGGCAGTAAAAATCCTGGCCAGGGCAGTGTTCGATCAGCCGGCAGAGTCATCACCAGAGCGCCCAGGACAGCCGCGTTATCGAGGGAAAGGATGCCTTCGAGGAATATGATTTGGAGGACGATAGCCCCAAAACTGAGGATGGTTAATTCACCCAATCCCACGAACCTCCAGCGTGACCAATGGCTGTGCGCTCAGAGGGCAGCCCCTTCCTGTGCGCCGCCCCTCCGAATGAAAGCAGCATAAGGCGGCCCCCCAATACCTCATCATAACGGCGAGGGGCTTGATCTGCCAAGAGGATGAACGTCATCGAATAGCTTGCGAGTGTCACGAGGTTTTGGTCATGGCAGGGCATTGGACGGTTTCTCCCACCGGTGCGTAGCTCAGNCTATGGATGGGGCAGGGGCCGAGGCGCTCCAGGGCCAGGCGGTGTTCGGCGGTGCCGTAGCCCTTGTGGCGGGCAAAGCCGTAGCCGGGGTACTCCAAATCGAGCTTTTCCAGCAGGGCGTCGCGGGCGGTTTTGGCCAGCACCGATGCGGCCGCGACGCTCAGCGAGCGANCGTCGCCCTTGACCAGGGCCGTCTGCGCCACGGGGATGTCCGGCAATTCCAGATAGTCGACCAACAGGTGTTCNGGTGAGACCGCCAGCCCGCTCACGGCGCGCTGCATGGCGAGCCGNGTGGCCGCCACGATGCCCANCGCGTCGATCTCTGCGTGGCTGGCGAAGCCAACCCCCCAGGCCAGGCAGGCGGCGCGGATGAGCGCTGCCCAGGCGGTGCGCTGTTCGGCGGTCATTTCCTTCGAATCGCGCACCCCGACCAGCCGGGTGAACAGGCTTTCGTCCGGAGGAAACACCACGGCCGCGGCGGCCACCGGTCCAGCCCAGGCGCCGCGACCGGCCTCGTCCACGCCGCCCACTGTGAGGCAGCCGGCGGCCCACAGGCGCCGCTCGAAGCTCAAATCAGGACGGGGAGGGATATCCTCAGGAGCTATGGCGGTCTTCATACTGGCCACGCAGGTCATTCAGACGGATGGTGAGCAGATCCGCGGCCATGCGGGTGGAATCGCGCAGCACGCGGATGTGGCTATCGGGGTTGAAATACCAATCGATTGGCACTTCCACGATGCGGTAGCCGCGTCGGCGGGCGATGAACAGCACCTCCACATCAAAGCTCCACCCGGTGATGGTCTGACTGGGGAAAACGTCATCGGCCACCTCACCGCGGAAGCACTTGAAGCCGCATTGGGTGTCCTGCAGCCCTGGCAGGACAGCCAGGCGGACGATGGTGTTGAACACCCGACCAACCAGGTGACGATAGAGCGGCTCGTCGTACCGCACCGCCCCCGGCGCCTCGCGTGAGCCGATGGCAATGTCTACGTCGGGCAGCGCGGGTGGAAGGAAGCGGTTCACCTGCTCGATGGGCATGGACAGATCTGCATCGCAGATGAAGCGGTACTGGCCGCTGGCGGCGGTCATGCCGCGCCGCACTGCGTTGCCCTTACCGCGCCGCGGCTCCTGCAACACGCGCAGCTCGGCGAAGCGCTCGGTGAATTTTCGGGCGACTTCGAGGGTGCGGTCCTGGCTGGCATTTTCCACCACTACCACCTCGCTGGTGTAGGGCTGAGTGTGGAGGAAGGCGAATATTTTTTCCAGCGTATCCGGGAGGCGGCGCTCTTCGTTATGCGCCGGGATGATAATGGACAGGAAGGGTTTGCTCAATTCGGCCTGTTTTTCGCGCGGTGCCATTTAAGAGGCAACCAGTACGAAGATGAGGAATGCGATCACGACCAGGATTTCCAATCCGGCAATAATCCCCAGGATGGTCAACTGGCGGGTGGTCAAATTGAGGCGCCTGGCGAAATCGGGCGCCTGGATATTGANGTTTATCGGCNGTCGGGGCGGCGGCTTCGGCGCAGCCTGCTCCTCATCGGGCCCGGCAATCCCCTCGACTTCGGCCAGGCTCATGGGCTTAGGCTCCGGTTCGACCACATGCGTCTTGCCGGCTTTGGTGAGCAGACCGATGAGTTTTTCGGCCGTCTCCGGCCCCAGCGCGACCTGAATTCCCATGAGGCTGGCGGCAAAGCGGTCGAACGCGTCGCTCATGACGATGCGTACGCTAGGGCGCAGCGACTCGATGTGCACACCTGGATCCACGCACAGCAGCACAGGCTCCACCTTGGGGAAGGGCATGCCCTCACGCTCCAGGTAGATGCGCACGGCCTCAGCCATCAGGCTGGCGCGCGTCAGCAGGTTGGGCTTGACCGGGTGGAACTCCTGGCTTGCGTCCGCCTCAAGCCATGCGTCCCCCCTGGCCTGGAAGATGCCCTTTTCGGCCGCGGGGGTAAGCACGTGAACGCCGCTCGGACCGACCAGGATGAAAGGGATGGCCAATTCGAGACCGGGGAGCAAAACGTTGCGCAACAGCACGAAGCGGTGATCCAGATAGCGCGCGAGCGCATCGGCGGCTTGGTCATAGGCCTCCAGCTCGGCGAACCAGTTGAAGCCGTGCTGGATCGTCCCACGCAGGCGGTCCAGCCAATCCATTTCGCTGCTCTTGACGGGCGTTGGAGAACAATCGATTGTCTTCACAGGAACTCCGCCCCTGATAGCGGATGGCGCGGTTAGACCAGCGGTACGCCCTCCAGCCGGTCGCCTTCCCCCGCCTGGCTGCCNGTGGTGAGGACTTCGCGNTGATCGGTGCGGGCGAGACGCACCTGCGGGCCAGTTTCGAAGGTCGCACCGAGGTAAGGCACGCGCCGCCCGGCGACATAGCGCCGACCGCGCTTCAAACGAGCGATTAGCTCTTGCCGGCTGAGCAGAATCACATCAGAGAAAACTGCGCCGCGACGCTCGTAGGCGCGCACGAACTCCGCATGCTCCCCGTCGGCGTACCGCACCGCTTCAATCACGCCATCGAATTTCTTGACCGCCATTTTTCTCCTGGCGCAAAGGGATTTTCAATGCTGTCAGGCTGTCGGGGTGGGCGGACTCGAACCGCCGACCCCCGCGTCCCAAACGCGGTGCGCTACCAACTGCGCCACACCCCGGCAAGTAAGAGTATAATGCGAACCGCCTATGCGCGTCAAGGAAAGCATCCCCGGCAGCCGGCGGTGTGGATGGCATCTCCGGTTATGGATTATAACCGTACTTGTCGCGGCGGTTTCGGCCTGCGCAACGGCGCCGCCCGCTGACCGGCCAGCCGTCCTGATCGACCCAACCTCCACCTCCCCTGAGCCGGATGCGGCAACCCCAACGCCGCCGCCCATACCCACGTTCACGCTGACGGCCAGCCCAACCATCACGCCCNGCCCTGTCTGCAGCGAAACGACCGGCGAGCTCGAGCACCTGCAGCTCGACGACACCCCTTTGGCCCCCGAACCGTTGCGCTTCATCGTTTATACGCCGCCCTGCTACCAGGCCGAGACCGACCGCTATTACCCGGTGCTTTACCTGATCCATGGGCAGCTCTCCACGGAAGAGCAATGGGTGCACCTGGGCGTCCCGGCGCGGATGGACGCATTGACCGCCGCCGGTGAGATTCCGCCATTTCTGGTGGTCATGCCCTTCGACAAGAGTTCCGCGTTACCCGACAATGACCCCTTCGGCCTGGCGGTGATCAATGATTTGATTCCGTGGATCGATGCGCATTACCGCACCCTGGCCATCCGTCCGTACCGCGCAATCGGCGGCCTGTCGCGCGGGGCGGGCTGGGCAGTGCACCTCGGTCTGGAGTATTGGGAGCTGTTCGGCGCCATCGGCGGGCACAGCCTGGCGGTGCAGTACGGCGACGAGGCCAGGGTTTCCGGCTGGCTGGATGCCATCCCCGCCGGAAGCTACCCGCGCATCTATTTGGATATCGGCGCGAGCGACGGGCTATTTTCGTCGGCCGCCCAAATCGAGCAGCTCCTCGACGCGCGCGGCATCCCCCACGAGTGGCATCCGTTCCAGGGATATCACAATGAAGCATATTGGTCCTCCCACGTGGATGATTACCTGCGCTGGTATGGGGAAGGGTGGTAGAAAACTCATCCTCATAGGATGCATCGGAGCAGAAGATATTGATATCCATCATCGCGAGTCGCGGAGTGGTGTGAATTTGGGGAGGGAACAGGCGAGCTTCTTGTATGGGCGCACGGCGGCGCGCCCCGAAGGCTGATCGCAGTCTTCTGCCGAGAGTTATAATACCCTTACCCAATACGCTGATGAGCAAAACCAAACGCAAAAGCAGCCGGATCTAACACCGTGGGAAGGGGAAACCTGCCATGGTTTTCTTACGGAAATATCAATATACTCTCTCGCAATACATTATCCCGGTTGGCTCCATTCTGTTGATCGCGGTCATCACCCATGCCATCCGGATAGGCCAGCTCGGCTTCTACTACGACGATTGGGACGTGCTGTGGTCCGGAGCGGCCAGGGGGGCCAGAAGTCTGGTGGGTCTGTACTATGCTGACCGGCGCGCCATGGGCCACCTTTACGAAATCACCTATCGCGTGCTGGGCGATTCGCTGGCAGGCTGGCACCTGTATGCGTGGGCCTGGCGCTGCATCGGCGCGCTGGCTTTTTTCTGGATCTTCCGCATCCTCTGGCCGGAGCGGCGGCTCCTCTCCACCCTGGCCGCCATGATCTTCGTGGTCTATCCGGGGTTTTTGAGCGAACCGGATGCGCTGACCAAGGTCAACCACCTCACCACGTATGGATTGGCGCTGGCATCTATCGCATTGCAGCTCGCATCCATCCAGGCGCGGGACAAGCGGGTAGGGCTGTTGTTTGGAGCCCTGGCGTTTGCGGCGGGCAGCGCTTATGTATGGATCTATGAGTACATGATCGGCCTGGAAGTCATGCGCCTGGCGCTGCTGGGTCTGCTCTTCTACAAGAGAGGCGTGAAAGGCTTTGCATCCATCCTCAAAGCGATCGCGCTGAGATACTGGCCGTACGTGATCACTCTATCCGGATTCTTATACTGGCGGTTGTTCATCTTTACCAGCACCCGGCCGGCCACGAACGTCTCGGGGCTGCTTGGCAGCTACCAGAGCAATCCGCTGTATATGGGCCTGCGCGTGGTGGTCCAGACCCTGCTGGATTTTCTCTCGGTAACCCTTTTCGCCTGGTTCGTACAGTTCTATCACCTGCTGGCAGAGGCTGATTATGCCAGCATCGCCGTGGCGATGATCGTCGCGTTGGCCGGTTTGCTGGTTGCCTTGCTCTACTGGCGTTTGTTCACCCGCACGAACGAACCCGATCACGAAGCCAGTGACGACAGCCATACCGCCATGGAAATGGCTGTCGTGGGGGCGGTATCGGCGCTGGGTGCCATCCTGCCGGTGGTCGCCTCTAACCGTTCGATCGATCTGATGGATGCCTATAAGAGTTACGGTCTGCATCCTTCTGCTGGCGCGATCCTGCTGGTGATGGGCGGGGTGGTCCTGCTGCGGCCCAGGATGCGCATGGCCGTACTGCTGGGGCTGCTGTTCATCTCCGTGGCAACTAATTCGCTGAACATCGACCATTGGAAGACGTTCTGGCAGAATGAGCGCAATATGTGGTGGCAGGTCACCTGGCGCGCTCCGAACATCGCCGATGGCACATTGGTGATGGCCTACGCGCCGGATGGGTACCGATATGAACAGGATTATGAGGTTTGGAGTCCGATCAACCTGATCTACCGGCCGGGCCGCGCTCAATCGCCGTTGATCCAATCCGAGGTACTGAACACGGATACGCTGCGGTACGTGAAAGCGGGGGTTAAATGGGACGGGTACAGGCGGGATATCCCGATGCAGCTTAACTACGGCAACCTGCTGCTCATATCGCAACCGACGCTGGATTCCTGTGTGCACGTGATCGATGGAAAGATGCCGGCTTTCCCAGCTTCGGAAGCGTTGATCGTTGAAGAGGCGGGCATCTATTCGGATGTCGGCCGCATCCAGACGAAGGGGAACCCGCCCACGCCGCCGACGGCCATCTTCGGGCCTGAGCCGGCCCACGGCTGGTGTTATTACTACCAGAAGGCTTCGCTCGCCCGGCAGATGGGCGACTGGCAGAAAGTCCTCGATCTGTATAACGCGGCTCAGGAGGAGGGGTTGAAACCGGTCGACCGTTCGGAGTATTTCCCGTTTATCGAAGCCATGGTCAACAGCGGGAAGATCGATGCAGCCAGGTCGCTGTACGAAAGAACGATCCAGAACGACGAAGCTCTGTCGGCCTCTCTGTGCAGCAGCCTGGCGAAGGATCCCGGTTATCCGGCCAGCTTCGGGTACAACTTCACCGCATTGCACGAGTTATTTTGTGGGAATTGATGGGCAGTCCGCGCCGGCGGCGGTTCCTTTGCGGAATACGGCCGTAAAAAGCGGACTCAACCTCATTTGCAACTTTAAATCCTGATGAGAGATTCTTAATAGTAAAAACTGGATACGATATAATAACAGCATGACATTATCGCTGGCCGAGGTCGAACACATCGCCGATCTGGCGCGTCTGGCGCTGAGCGATGATGAAAAAACCCGTTTCGCCGGGCAGCTTTCGGCCATCCTCGATTACGCCCGCCGCCTGCAGGCGGTGGACACCACCGGCATTCCACCCACCTCCAGCGTGCTTCCCCCGCAAACCATCCTGCGCGAGGATGAGCCGGGCGCCTGCCTGTCCCTCGAGGATGTGTTGGGTAACGCCCCTCAGGCGGAAGCCGGTCAGTTCCGCGTGCCGCCGGTGCTGGAGGGATGAATGCCTTCGCCGGCCGACCTTTCCTTGCGCGAGACGGTTGAAGCACTGCGCTCCGGCCAAATCTCCAGCCGGGAGCTGGTGGCAGCCTGCCTGGAGCGCATTGATCGGCTCGAGCCGCACCTGCACGCCTTCATCACCCTCACCCCAGAGCGGGCGCTGGCTCAGGCAGACGAGGCCGACCGGCGGTTGAGCGCCTGGCGCCGCGAACCAAGCGCTCCGCTGCCGGAGCTGCTGGGGGTGCCGATCGCCGTCAAGGATGTACTGACCCTGGAAGGTGTGCGCTGCACCTGCGGCTCGCGCATACTGGAGAACTTCGTCCCGCCCTATTCGGCCACGACCGTCGAACGGCTGCTGGCGGCGGGCGTCATTGTGGTTGGCAAGACCAATATGGACGAATTCGCCATGGGCTCCTCGACGGAAAACTCCGCCTATGGTGCGACTCACAATCCCTGGGATCTCGAGCGGGTACCGGGCGGCTCGAGCGGGGGGAGCGCGGCGGCCGTGGCGGCGCGATTGGTCCCGGCAGCTTTAGGCAGCGACACCGGCGGGAGCATCCGCCAGCCGGCCTCTTTCTGCGGCGTGACCGGCCTGAAGGTCACCTACGGGCGCAACTCGCGCTACGGGCTGGTGGCCTACGGTTCATCGCTGGACAGCGTGGGCGTCTTCACGCGCAGCGCCGCCGACGCGGCGGTCCTGTTCGTCCTGATGGCCGGATACGATCCACGCGACGCGACCAGCCTGGATGTGCCTGTCCCCGAAGTGCACCTGGAACGGGAGGAATACCTTCACGGCCTGCGCGTGGGTGTGCCGCGCGAGTATTTCATTCCCGGCATGCAGGCCGAGGTGGAGGCGGCCGTGCGGGGCGCCATCGAGACGCTGGGCTCGCTGGGCGCCGTGGTGCGCGAAGTCAGCCTGCCGCACACCGAATACGCCCTGCCGGTCTATTATTTGATCGCCCCGGCGGAAGCGTCGGCGAATCTGGCGCGCTACGACGGGGTGCGCTTCGGGCTGCGCGTGCCTGCCGACGATCCGGTCGAGATGTTCCGCCTGACGCGTGGAGCCGGCTTCGGCCCCGAGGTCAAGCGGCGCATCATGCTGGGCACCTATGCCCTATCGGCCGGGTATTATGAGGCTTATTACGGCCAGGCGCAAAAGGTGCGCACGCTGATCAAGCGTGATTTCGACGAGGCCTTCCAGCAGGTGGATGTGATTGCCGCGCCGGTGGCGCCCACGACCGCATTCCGCCTCGGCGAGCACAGCGACGACCCGCTGGCCATGTACCTGGAGGACGTCTTCACCCTACCGGCCAATCTGGCGGGAGTGCCGGGGCTGGCCTTCCCGGTCGGCTTCGATGGGCAGGGATTGCCGATCGGCATGCAGCTCATGGGAGCGCCTTTTGCCGAAGCCACTCTGCTCCGCATGGCCCATGTCTACCAGCAGGTCACCGACTGGCATCGGCGCGAACCGACGCTGGTCAAACTTTAGAACTATTGTGAGGGACCCTTGTCATCCGAAAACCGCCCCCTGTTCCCCGACCTGGCACCATCCAAAGATGAGCTGTTGAAGTGGAACTGGACCGATTTCGAGCCGTACTACCGCGAGCTGGAGACATTTCCGCTTTCGGCGGAGAATCTGTCCACCTGGCTGGCAGGCTGGTCGGCCGTTTTGGGCTGCGTGAAGGATCTGTCAACCTGGCTTTACGTCGCCACGACGGTGAATACCGCTGACCAGGCCGCGAAGGCGCATTACGAGGCCTACCTGGAGGACATTTTTCCGCGCGCCATGCAGGCTGAGCAGAGGCTCAAGCGCAAGTTNCTGGCCAGCGGCCTCAGCCTGCCNGGGATGGAAGTACCCATCCACAACATGCGCCTGGAAGCCGATCTNTTCCGCGAGGAGAACCTGCCGCTGCTGGCCGAGGAACAGAAGCTGTGCAACCAGTTTCACGGGATCGTAGGAGCCGAGACGGTGATGTGGCAGGGCCGCGAGGCGACGCTCAAAGAAATTCAGCTCGCCTACCTGGATGGAGACCGAAGTGTGCGCGAGCACGCCTGGCGTCTCAAAAAGCAACGCCAGCTTGCCGACCGTCAGGCGATCAACGAGCTGTGGCAGAAGATGCTGGCGCTGCGGACGCAGATCGCCGCCAATGCCGGCAAGCCGGATTACCGCGCCTACCGCTGGCAGCAGCTGCTGCGTTCGGATTACACGCCTGAAGACAGCCGCAAATTCCACGCGGCCATCGAACAGGTGGTGACGCCGGCCCTGGCGCGGATAAACGAGCGCCGACGCCATCGGATGGGAGTTGCTGCCCTGCGCCCCTGGGACCTGGACGTGGATGCGCTCGACCGCCCGCCCCTGCGACCCTTCACCAGCCCCGAAGAGCTTGTTGCAGGCGCCTCGGCCATCTTTCACCACGTCGACCCGCAATTCGGCGCTTATTTCGACACCCTGCGCAACGAAGGATTGCTGGATGTGGCCAACCGCAAGAACAGGGCCGACGGCGCCTATTGCGCAGGCTTTGTCATCACCCGCAAGCCGTTCATCTTTGCCAGCGTGGTCGGCGTCCAGCGCGACGTGGAGACGCTGCTGCACGAGAGCGGCCACTCTTTTCACGCTTTCGAGGAGAGCCGTCTGCCCTACGTACACCAGCAGATCATGGTCAGTGAATTTTTCACCGAATTCGCCGAGGTGGCTTCGATGGGCATGGAGCTGCTTGCCTCGCCTTACCTGGGCCGCGAGTTCGGCGGTTTCTACACCCCGCAGGAAGCAGCCCGCGCGCGCATCGCCCACCTCGAGCACAATATCTGGTTCTGGCCGTACATGGCAGTGGTTGACGCCTTCCAGCATTGGGTCTATGAAAACCCTGAACGGGCTATGGATGCCGCGAATTGCGACGCGCAGTGGGACAACCTCTGGCAACGTTACATCCCGGTGGTGGACTGGTCCGGTTTGGAGGAAGAGCGGATGACCGGCTGGCAGCGCAAGCATCATATTCACACCCTGCCATTTTATTACATCGAGTATGGGCTGGCGCAGCTCGGCGCGCTGCAAATCTGGGGCAACGCGCTCAAGGATCAGGCTGGCGCGGTGGCCAGCTACCGCCGTGCGCTGTCGCTGGGCGGCACGGTTCCGCTGGCGGATCTGTATCGCGCGGCGGGGGCGCGCCTCAGCTTCGACGCTTCCACGCTGCGCGCCGCCGTGGACTTGATGGAGCACGTAATCGAGGAGCTGGAGGAAGCCGCCGCCGGCTAGACGGTCTGGCCCGAGGCGTGCACCTCAGGCTGTCATGCGACGATCGGGAATTACGAGGCCAGTACATGTCTGAAACGATCAAAATTGCCATTCCGATGGCCGGCCTGGGCACCCGTTTGCGCCCGCATACCTGGAGCAAACCCAAGCCGCTCATCCGCATCGCCGGCCGCACCGTCCTGGAATACATCATGGATCTTTTCCAAACCCTGCCGGATCCAGGCAATGTGGAGTTCGTCTTTATCATTGGGCGGCTGGGCGATCAGGTCAAAGAATTCATGGCCGAGCATTACCCGCAGGTGCGCGCCCATTATGTAGTCCAGGAGGAGATGCGCGGCCAGTCGGATGCGCTGTGGCTGGCGCGCGAGTACCTGCACGGCCCGGTTATTGTGGCCTACGCCGATACCATCATAGAGACCGATTTCTCTTTCCTCGCCGGGGAGCGCTGGGAGGGCATCGCCTGGGTCAAACCGGTGCCTGACCCGCGCCGCTTCGGGGTAGCCGTGGTGGAAGCCAACGGGCGGGTCACCCGACTGATCGAAAAACCGACCGAGATGGACAACAATCTGGCGGTGGTCGGGTTTTATTATCTGAGGGAGGGCAAAGAGCTGATCTCCGCCATCGAGGAGCAAATGCGCCGCGGGATCACACTCAAAGGCGAGTATTTCTTGGCCGACGCCGTCAATATCCTGCTGGAGCGGGGTCTGCGCATGCGCACGCAGAACGTGGATGTGTGGCTGGACGCCGGCACGCCCGAAGCGCTGCTGGAGACCAATCGCTATCTGCTGGAGCACGGCAGGGACAACAGCGCCGAAGCCGCCCGGAGGCCGGGCGTGGTGGTCGTGCCGCCGGTTTTCATTCACCCCGAGGCGGAGATCAGCCAGTCGGTGATCGGACCGTACGTTTCGATCAGCGCCGAGAGCAACATCCGCGGCAGCAT